>Ga0208454_1000149_pt1 | contig 48313 bp, 56 predicted proteins | sample EasRivMeERMZT100_FD_187530 | JGI IMG/M metagenome (GOLD analysis project Ga0208454, IMG submission 187530) | Soil microbial communities from meander-bound floodplain in the East River, Colorado, USA - East River MetaG ERMZT100 (SPAdes) (version 2) | ecosystem: Environmental > Terrestrial > Soil...
TTCTAGGAATTACAAAAACGGGCTTCTCTCCTTTTGTTTTTTCCGCTGCCGTCAGGTTTTCGATTTTTTCGCAATCGCTGCAAGAGCTGCAAGAGCTGCAATCGCTGCAATAGCTGCAAGAGCTGCAATAGCGGCAAGAGCTGCAATAGCGGCAAGAGCTGCAAGAGCTGCAATCGCTGCAAGAGCTGCAATAGCGGCAAGAGCTGCAATAGCGGCAATAGCGGCAAGAGCTGCAAGAGCTGCAATCGCTGCAAGAGCGGCAAGAGCTGCAAGAGCTGCAATTCCAACATCCTTCGTTTGTTTGGTTGTCTACTTCGTATCCGGGATTTGCACTAGCAAATTCCTGCGACACCCCATTCAGAGTTTTATCTTCTCTGCCGAGAAATTCGATGTACGATTTAAAAATTTGAGTTTTGTTCATAGTGTTAGTTTTTGAAGTTTTAATTTGTAGAGGGAACAGGATTCGAACCTGCATATTTCTTTGGCTTCTGCTCTCCTGATTTTTGTGCAGATAAATCGATTATCCGCTCAGGATTTACACCATACCTTTTAACTGCTGCAGCAGTCGCGTTTACCAGTTCCGCCATCCCTCCGGATACTATCAGCTTGCCTTGCTTACCGACATGGTTATGCCGGCTTCGTCAAGATTTTCCTTCAGCTTCTTTGCAATTGCACGGGCTGATTTTTTAGAAGCTTTTTCAGCAATCACTTCTGATTCGTGCTCATCTTCCCCGAAACCAAGTTCCATTTGCACCGCTGCACATTTGCCGCCGATGTACTGCTCCACTTCGAAAACAACATCGGCAACATCAGTCTGGAATTGCTCCAGGTGCTGGTATGTTTCCCTGTCATCAGTGAAAGTTTCCGGGCTGGAAAGCTTCAGAACTTTATTGCTGAAACGCTTCGCTCCGATCAGGATCAATCCACCCTTGTTTGTGAATTTGAATCCGCTCACAGTGATGTTATCCAACTTCTCGGAAGGCTCCTGATCGATGTGCACATTCTTCATTTCCTTCAGATCGCACAAGTGACAGATATGGTTCACTAATTTTTTCAATGCCTTGCGCAAATCATCGTGCACAATCGCATCGCATGCATCGTCGATGCTTGACATGTACCTTTCGGTTTCAGATTTTTCGGTCCACTTTTCATAGGTGACCGACAGGGAACCATCATCGGAAAGCGAAGCGCCTTTCACGGTGATTTTTTCATTGGGGTAAGTTGTTTCTTCAGACATTGGTTTATGGATTAAGAGTTATGAAATAGACACCAGTATTTGAATGCGAGCTCCTGGTACTTCGCCCGTCCGGTTTTATAGATATCGGAATCTCTTGTGATGGCAACGGAGAAAACATTGTGCGGAGCTTTCTTTGAAATACCGAACAGCACATCCCTTTCAGCTCCGGAAATATCCATGTACCAGGCACGCTGACGATCGTAATCAAAGTGCTCGATGGATGCGATGAACTGCTTCTGGCTCGTTGCCGTTGTGCTTTTGATGTCACCTCCGTAACGGAGCAGCTGCATCCACAGATCCCACTTGCAGCGAACAGGAAGTGTAAATTCAAAGCCCTGGTAATCGATAACCATTTCCCGGTTCATGACCTCCTGAAAAGTTGCCATTGCTTTTATACTGGCATACATGGGAGTTTTCATGAAGGATTTTCGCATAGCCTTCCCCGTTTCGAATTCCTCGCGGGTGTACTGCTCCCCGTCAACGGTGAACCGGAATTCATTCACTCTATCCGGCTCCGTGATCAGGGCATCTACCAGCGTGCCGAACCGATATGCAGCGGATGCATCTGCGATATAGTCGGCACGCTGGAATAGCCTTGCGAGTTCTGACAGGTCGGAGTTTGAAACCTCCTGCCGGTTGAAGTATGGATCCTGGTTCATTTCGCTTTACCTGCTGATACAACCGGGATATAGTGAACGTCCTTGTGCACGATCTTCTCCCCGGATTTTTTGAAGTGCTTCTCAGCATCCTTACGCATGAATCCGAGTTTCTTTTCCAGATCCGTTGCTGAAAGTCCGGGAGCAACATTCTTCACGTAGTACTTCAGGATTTCCATCCAACCAGCAACTGAATCCACACGCAGCTCCACATCCTCCTTCGCATTGGTTGCAGTGTTCGCAGATACAGCCATGGTGTCGAACTGGATCTGTGCCTGGGAAATAGCTTCATCAGTTTTTACCGCTGAGGAAACCTGTTCCTTTTGCGCCAGCGCTTTCGCTGCCTGGTCTGCAGCTTCTGCCTTTTCACGTTCTTCCTGTTCTTTTTTCAGCTTTGCCCTTTCCGCTTTTCCTGCATTTTCTATTTCCTGCAGCTCCGCTTTGCGGGATGCGATGCGGTCCATGAAGGATTCAATCTGGTCATCCAACTGGCGGGTTACTTCAGCAGAAACTTTTTCAAGGCCAGCCGTTACCAAGTCACTGATGATCTGCACCACTTCACCATTGTCAAGGAAGCGAACCGGCACCTGTGTTTTCACCTGTGCAGCAATAGACCTGGGATAAGAAGTGTCCCATCCCTGCAGGGTATCTTTCAGTGCAGAAAGATTTTCAAGGGTGCTGGAATTAAAAGCAGCAGTCATTTTGCTCACCTGTTCGGTAACGTAATCGATCGCGCGATTGGAAACCTGTAATTCAATATCAGCTTTGATGGAAACCCGTTCGGCTGATTTACCTGCTTCCACGGCTCGCTTCTGCTCTTCCTCTCGCTGCTTCTGCACCATGAATGCAGCCCGGTCATTACGGATCTTCACCAGCTTTGCTGTTGGTGCATCAGGAGCCATCTTTGCAAGCGTGAGCGATGCTTCAATAGCAGTGAACTGGCTGCGGATCTGATCCATTGCTGCGGTGAGTGGTTTCCGGTCACCTTCCAGTGCTGATTTCAGATCATCCACTTTTTTTAAGTGAACCGCGATGGCGCGATCTTCTTCATCGGTGATTTGTGAAACCGGAATATTTGCAACCTGAGAAAGAATTCTTTCCGATGCAGCCAGAGCTTTCGCTGCTCTGGTCTGTCCGATCTGAATCATTCCGTTCACTGATTGCTGAACGATACCTGTAATCTGATCTATCTGATCAGGTGTTAAGGGTTGTGGCGCTGTGGCCACGGCTGTGGTGGTATTCATTGTTATGAAGTTTTAAGATGTTAGTGATTAATAATTATCATCATCAACAGTGATCCTGCTTTCAGAATTCTGATCACTGCTGCCGTTTGTTGTGGAAGAAAGGTCCTGAGCGTTGTGAGTGCCGTTACCGTTTGACGATTGCGCGATTTGATGTGAAGGCTCTGCCGGTAAAGCATAATCGATAGCTCCTTCTTCTTCTGTCGCTTCAAGTCTGGAGTAAGCTCCTTTGATATTTATTTTTGGATATGCCTTGAAAGAATGCTTGATGGTTTTTGCTTTCAGAAAACCTGAGTCGATTTGTCTGCCTGGTCCAGATGTATAAAGCGGATTTGCTTTTGAAAGATCACCGTTACCTTTGTTTTTACGATCAGAATATTTCATCAGCCTTGCAATGTCCTCTTTCAAAAGCCATGTATAATCATACCCCCCGTCTTTTTTCAGAAGCTTTAAAAAACAGCCGATAACTTCCTCCGTGTGACTGGCAATCATGGAATAATTCACGAATTTTTTCCCGTCCCTTTCTCCGCAGTCAAAAATGTCGCCCTTGTAAACTACAATAGGCTCCGATGCTCCTTCGAGCTGGCCAGCCAACTGACGAAGTCCGAGTTCACCATAAGGAGAGATTTCAAGGTTCGCACGCTTTTCCCATTGAGGATTTTCCCTTGTTCCCACATTTACATTTGCAGGCACCAGATAGCAGAGTTTTTTTGTTGGATCCAATGACAGGCCTTGAACTGCCATATCGATGAACGCACCATACAAACTGACCTTTGAACATTTTTGTAGTTCCTGATTCTGGGAGAGATTTTTCTGGAAGTGGTATTTCTCCGTTTCATAGATCATTTCTCCCATTTTAGACCCGTGGACCTTATTGAACACGGTAATGAATTTTTCAGCCACTCTCTGATCTTCCGGAATTTTGGTTACCGCCAGACCATCTAAGAAGTTGACTGTTGTTTGAATTGCTGTTGACATGATTTTGAAGTTTTAAATGTTTTTATAATTTTGTTTCCTGAAGTTTTAAACTGTAGGGCGGTTTCTGATCAGGAGGCTGCCCTCTTTTATTTCCTGAAGCAGTATTTCCGGACCGAGCTCCCGCACATTTTTCGCATGCAGCGGATACATTGTGTAAAGCTTCTGCTCTCCCTGGTAAATGAGTGCGTGAGTTGCAGATCTATCCCTCACGCTGTCGGCAGCAGCTTTGATCGCTGAGAGAAGATCCTCGAACGGTTCTGTGCGATCCACATCCGGATCACCATCGAAGTATCGTATGTAGGTGTTGTGAAAGTTCATTGTACCGATTTTTGCAGGTCCGGAATACGAGATTCCAGATCCTTGATCCTCGCCATGTCGTGAACTGATCTGGTTGGTTTCTGGCAGAGCGCCTTGTATTCTTTCCGCTTGGCCTCGAGCCATGTTTCGTAAGGCTCCGGGTAAAGGTTCGAGCTGATAATGTGGAAGAGGTTCATACCATTCGTGTTTTTATAATTGACTTCTGAATCTGACGGGTGTAATCCTTCTTCGCCCGTGGCCGCTTCTTCGGCGGGGTAAGCACCGACCGTAGCAGGTCCAGCTCCCTGCGCATATGCTCTATCCGGTCGAGGATTTCCTGTCGGGTCATTTTGATGCAGTTGACGTCAACTTCTTGAATAAACGATCTTTCTTTCTCCGGTACTTGTCACGGGTTGATATGGCTGCCTGAACCACCTTGTCATTCTCATATTCTGAGTTCAGGACCTGCGACACCGCTTGCTTTGAGACCCCCGCTTTGTCCGCTATCTCACTGAAGTGGCCTTTAACTTCCTCTTTCAGGTTTAGCAATTCTTGCTTTAAATCCATTTTATTCTTGTTTATATGTTGTATTTTTCTTAACCTTGACTTTACGAATTGAATACTTGACAAATATAAGTCAACTTGTTGAATACTTGACAAATTAAATTGAAAAAAGTTTTCAACAATGTCAATTAGTTGAATAACAATGAAAAGGAAACCCTCTGAATTCAAAAAGTTAGTACAGGCAATGCTTAAAAAGGAAGGAATGACGCAAGAGCAGCTAGCAAAAAAGCTGAATATGTCGGAATCCAACCTGTCGCATATGCTTTCTCGTGGCACAACCGACCCCGATATAATGAAGATTATTGCACAATTTTTGAAGTTTGATGTGAGCCTTTTCAACCGAGACAGCCAAATAAAATCACCTGGTGCGCAAATGCAACCAGTTGAAAAAGATTATCAAAATCAGGTGGAATACCTGAAGGAAATTATCAAGGCGAAAGACGATTTGATTAGAGCGAAAGATGAACTGATCGCCAACTTGAAAAGGAATTAGAGAGATGGTGTTATCCACGACCCCGTTAAATTTATCGCAACTTTGAAGGAAAAATCAAAGCAATGAAAGCAATTTTAACCACCCTTCTAATGATCTTCACCGCCATATCCGTTAGGGCACAAGAGATCCCGGATGGCTACAGAGTAGGCAACCTCGATTATTATAATAAACAGTTCCTGTACGGGGCTGGATTATCTGTAACCGGAGCAAGCGCATGTTTAATGTCAATGGCATTTATTGATGATCCCAATGCTGGTCCGGCTAAGTACGTGCTGCTGGGAACCGGAACGGCATGCAGCATTATGGGTGTGATCATTCAGATAACAGCCTATAAGCGAGCAACGAAGCAGCGTGGCTTGAGACTTGACGGTGGAGGTATAGTTTATGGATTTTAATTTTCAAAAATGCCTGGTCATATCGGGAAAGATTCCAAGGCTGTAACCCAGCGACTGATTCAGGTGCTCAACGTTCTGATCGTATCGGGTAGATTCAAGAGCCGCAGGCAGATCACGCAGAAGCTTGGTGTGTATGAAACGCAGGCTTCTAGGTGGTATAGCGGTGAAGGAGCCTGTACAGTTGATGTTCTGGTGAAGGTGGTGAAGGTGCTGGGTGTGGATCCTGCCTGGCTTCTGATGGGCACAGGAGAAATGTTTACCAATGCAGATTCCCGTCTGGAAGCCATCGAGAAGCAGCTGGCAATGCTGACTGAAAATAGGCCCGTAAAACCCGGAACAAAAACCCGGAACAGCCGTGAAAAAAGCAGTAAAAAACGAAGCTTTCAGAAAAAGTTAGCATTATAAATCAGCAGTTTATAAATTGAAAAATTGCCTAAGATAATCTCGTCCTGGGCACTTTACGAATTTATTATTTAATTATCAGTTAGTTACACTTTACCCGGAACAGAAACCCGGAACAGATGAAGGCCAAATTATCGACCAAGAACCCGAAGGATTGGTTTGTGTTTTGGCGTGATAATGAGGGTCGTATCTTCAAAAAGCGGCTGGGAATAAACCGGATCAAATCCATCCCGGAAAGGCGTGAATTTGGTCGTCAGTTGGTAGCCCAGATGAACCTGGTTTTAAAGGATGGAATCGCCATTATAGATCCTCCTGCCGTAAAGGTTCTCCGGGACATTGTGGATGGGAAGAAAAATTCCCTCCGGCACCGGTCATGGCAGAGCTACACTTACGCGATCAATGCTTTTGAGAAGTGGCTTCCTCAGAAGGACATCCGGATGCAGGAGATCACCCGTAATGATGCCCGGGATTTTCTGGATTCACTCTCTAAGGCGGGACAGAAAGGCAAATCCATTAACGGCATGCGAGGTTTTTTAACAGCTATTTTCAACCATTACGCGGATCGGAATGAAGGGTATATAAATCCCTTCAAGGGCACCCCGAAACGACAGCAGCAGGTCGGGAAAAATATTGCATTCACCATGGATCAACAGGCAGAGCTGTGGGCAGTGATGAAACCAGAGCTCAGGTTGTTTACCAGGTTCATCTATTTCACGTATATCAGGCCGCTGGAGCTGCTCAGGCTTCGGTTGAGCGATCTTCACATGGATATGGGTCACATCGTTATTCAAGGGCACCAGAGCAAGAATAAGCGGCAGCAATCGGTTGTGATCCCGGATTCATTTTTAAGTGAATTGCAGGCGATGGGTTACAACAAAATGCCACGCGACTGGTACCTGTTCGGAAGAGGTCTGAAGCCCGGACCGGTACCGCTGGGAAGGAATTCAGTAAGTGCTGCTCATTCGAAACTACTCGAGTCGCTTTCTTACAGCAAGGACCTGACATTATACTCATGGAAGCATACTGGTGTAATCGCTGCTTACAAAGCGAAAATTGGTCCCTATGAGATTATGCGACAGCTCCGGCACCACTCCCTGGACATGACCATGATTTACCTGAAGTCTCTGGGGCTAGAACGGAATGAACAGTTCGGGATGTTAATGAAATAAATTGTATATTCGCTTTAACTAAAGTACTTTAAAGCGTAAAGCGATGGCAACTCTTGACCCCAAAACCAAACAAGCAATTCTGGCAGGCGCCTTAACAGCAAAAAAACTTCTTGATACACAATTGGAGAATATATCCAACATCGACGATTCAGGATCTGATGATTTAACGAACTTTAAAAATTCTGCCTCAGAAGGATTAAAGCAAACAAGAGAATTAATTTCCAGCATTGAAGATCTGGCAAAGCTTTATTAAGAAAGCCCGGATTTCTCCGGGCTGAGTAAGGGCAGACTGCTCCATGAGGAGTTTATTTTTTATTTCCAAATAATTTTTCGCAACGAGACTCTTGTCTTTCTACCAACGATTCGCTTATCCGCAAACAATCATCTGTGTTTTCATAATAGAAGGCTATTTGGCCGTAAAGTGCAGTATAAACAGCCTGATGTTTATTTAATGATAATAAGAAGAACATATCTTCAGGGTTATCAACTTCAAATATATGCAAGTCGTACATACACCAAAAGTAAAAGATTTCCGGAATTAAACAAATTCCTTCGTTCGCTGGAAATGCATTCCATCACCACGGGAAAAATCGATTCCACACACCCAGCCGGTTTCCCGCCACACCTGGAAGAAAGCTTCAGAGAATGGCGTTAATCCATTTGCAATGCACTGCTCCCGGGTAAGTCCTAGCGGATTGTCCTTCGCGTTGAAATCAACTGCAAGAGCCCAGGAGTGAATAGAAAGCATGGTTGTAGATCCCCGAACATACCGGACATTGAAACAACCATCGTAGGTTTTTATTTCATGAAGCAACCCCGCTTTTTGTAATGCCTTGAATGTCGCCCGAAGAAAGGGAAGTATGTAAACGTTCACATACATCCGTGGAAAGGGAAGCTCCGGGAATTCTTCCTGGCACTTCCAAACAATCATGTTCTGAGCTTCAAACTTTGCAGGATTCAGAACAGGATTTCCGAACCGGGAATTTAATAGATCGCGCTGGGTCATATATTTCGATATTCTTTACACTCTTTGAATGTGCCATCCTCTTTTTTAATGAATGGAGATCGAACAACTTCAGCCGCCTCTTCCCGGTAATTCAGCACGAAATGACGATGACAGCAATGGCGAATAGGACAGCCATGTCCAGTGCAAGCTTTGTCAAATCGATATTTCTTCTTGGATTCAAGCGCCATCAGCAGGTTTTGAAATACTCTTAGCTTTTGCAAGATCGATGAGTGCATCGTTTTTCTGACCACTTCCACGTGTCGAGCCTACCATGAATTGAAACACTGATGCTATCGCGGTTCCGAGCAGAAAGCCCAGAACGGTATCAGCGAACCTGGTAGATGAATCCGGTATTTGAAAGAAGGTTACTCCGACCAGAAACGTCATTGAAAATAAGCTCCATGCGGTAATGAAATAATAAACGAATCGCTTTGAAAACTTATCCTCCTGTGCGAGTGCGGCCTTTTGCATATCTCTGGCGCTTGCGGTATCGGCAAGTAGCTGGCCTTCGCGCTTGGTCCATTCTTCCTGGATCATTGTTTCGCGCTGGTTCAGGAGTTCCTGAATCTTCGCTGCAGCAGCAGCCTTCTCTTCCTTGTTAGTTATGACATCATCCAGGATATCACTCACAGGTTTGAGAACAGCTCCTACACCTTCACCGAATATCTTACCCAGAAAGCCACTCATTTGAAGCTGCCCCACTTAATTTCAAAGCCGATAGATTTAAAATCCTCCATGAGTTTTTTAAAGTAGGTCCGGTTTTGAATTGATTCCGAATGAGCCATTTTTTCACCGTTACGGCCTTTCATAACCCAGTAAAACTGTCCTGTTTTCTTGGATTTTTTTACCTGAATAAATCTCTTTTTCATGTTGATTGAATTAAAGTTTTGATTCTTCCAGAAGCGAATCGACCCGGACCATCTGATCAGTCGCTTCCTTTATTTTCTGAGTGACATACAGCGTTATCATGTTGCTGGTCTGTAAATACAGGTCGAGCTTTCGCTTTTCCCGATCCTTCAAATCAGCGATATCATCACTCTGGGTTTTATCAATAGCGGGCTGCTTTGTTATTGCATCGTACATTTCTTTCTGCATCGATCCAATCCAGAGAATGGCCGCAGTGCTTACAGAAATAGCAATGGTCCGAAACCACGTAAGGAAATTTTGTTGTTTATCTGACATACCCATGTGAACCGGGGGAGGTTTAACGGGGTTAGTACACTTATGAAATGATTAACGATGTTTGGGAAGCTTCGCTCCGATGGCAGTTAAAACAGCCTGCACCCACTCCATAGTGAATACGCCGTTTGATACAAGTCCCATCCCCAGGCCAGTGAGTGCTGTTGTAATGGGTCCCATGTCTGCCCAGAAACCGAAATTCATCCAGTAGCCAGTGTAAGAAAGTAGGATGGCCACTGCCCACGATACAAACCTGGATGCAGCTCCGTCTAATTTTATCAGGCTGATGATCCAGCCAGATAAAGGCATCACGATCGCGGTCAGGGAAATGATGGAAACCCAGAATAATGAAAGGTCAATTCCGGGAGGTGCTGGATCTGTGGGATCGGTTTGCGCAACGGCAGGAACGATGTACATCGTCAATGAGAACAGAAGTAAACAGAATAATTTTTTCATGATTTTAATGTGGTTTTTGTTAGTACACTTATAAGAGTTTATTCAATACAGACTTTATTCGCATCACTTTCGATGGAGCAGCCTTGTGTAACTGCCTTGCCAGCGAAACCTGAGAGGATCTGAGCAGTCGACCGGTCGAAGTTCCTTATCTTCCAGGTGATGCCTCCCTGTGTAGGTGGTTCATTGTAGAAGTATTTACCATCAGAGGGAGCTTTCCAGTATGATACATTGTACAGGTCGATCGTGAGCCAGCCACCTTGTGTTCCGGCATCGATCATGACAGAAGCATAATCGTTTTTAAGGTTGCCGATTTCAACAACTCCACCGCCCATGCGGAGATATATTGCAGCTTCACCTTGACCAGCTGGCAGCGTTCCAGCTACAGTTTCCCAATGGAAGTTGTTGATGTAATTTCGTTTTGTGGTGGTATTGGCGAAGGAATTTATTTCGATCCCTCGTTTTATTTTATTGCCTTCCGCAATGCAGGATTCAAACATCACACCTCCGCTTCCGTAGTTTGCGAAAGCAACGTCACAGGTAAAACCAGCTCCGGCATAAACGCGGCAGTGGTCCACGATCGAACCGTTGCATTGCGAATTGGTGGAAGTTGCTCCGGGAGTATTCAGTACATCCAGAACAAAACCACGCTTGCAGCTCGTTGCAAAGGAGCTGATAATCGAAGCATCCAGGTTAAATTTCAAATGGATCGCAGTGGCTGCACCTGAAACAATAATACCGGTGAAGCGGGATCCGTATGTCGGTCCTGGCTCGAGTCCGGTTTGTGTTATCGAGCATTTTATTTCAAGATTCTCGATATCATAAAGCGCCGCGATCATTACGTTAGCATCTGCCATATCCGTAGGCTGCGGCCTTCCCAGAACAGAGAAAGCAGCGGTGCCCGAGGTTTGTATCACCGCAAAGTTTCCTTTCCACTTCAGGCGGGTATTGTATTTACCCAGGTCAACCATTTTATTGATCCCTTTGAAAGTTCCGTAAGTCGAAATCAGTTTTCCGGTTTGCTGTTCCAGGTACATCGCATATTGCAGGTTAGCCCAATCGTACAGATCAGTTCCCAGGACGGTCATTCCTTTGTAAACAGCAGGATCTACTCCGGCCTGTGTAACTGTAGCAGCACCGTTATATCCACCGACAACGATCTCCCCGAAATCGTGAAGCAAATGCGGTGTGATAAAGGTTCGGTTTTGGCTTTGAGCAAATCCTGTAATCAGGATCAGGGATAAGAGAAATAGTTTTTTCATAGTATGTTGGTTTATGGACATGCGATTGAATTGAACAGATTATTGTCAGTTGGAAGAGTTCCATTGTATGACTGAGAATCAGCCCATGTCAGGTAGGTGTTTGTAACTGTTAAAGTGACTGTGAGCGCATCCACCACGATAGTTCCTACTGCCCCCACTCCGCCGATCTGCACCGCTAAGGCAGCCCAGAAAGCGGGATATCCAGCATCAGTATAGTTCGGTGAAGTTCCCTGCGCTTCATGATTTCCTGCTTCCGATGAAACACGAAGCAGCTGCCAATCAGATGAAGGTGTGCCACCGGAAAAAGGAAAGGCGCCCGTTGTGAAGCATTTTATAGAAGTCAGGCCATTATCGGTGAATATGATTGGTTCGCCGTTCCATGTCCATCCTGTTGGTGGTGCTGGCAACGCCACCCAGAATGTCATAGTACTATCTCCTATGTCCAGAGCTGCACCAGAAGCTGGAATTAAAAGCTGTAATGATGTAGCTAATGATGCCCCAGAAAATCCACCTGCAGCAAAATCTCCATAACCCGGAGCATTGCCGCTGCCAGTTCCAAATCCATCCAGTGGCACCTGTGCCCAGTATAGATTCAAGGGCACCGCCGGTGGTGTTACATCGCCGTCACAATAACAAACCACCTGCACTGTATCGTTTTCCAGAACGTTATCAGTGAATTCAAGCTTTATCTGGCTGTAAGTACCACCGCAAACATCCAGCGATAGATATTCGCAGAGCGCATCGTCAGTTTCAAAATCATCCAGATCGTATAATTGTATTATGAGATAGCCGTATGTGAGATCGACCGGGATGGTGAAGATTATCTTACCATCTTCATCCACCTCGCGGGTGGTTGGGTTTAAATCATAGCGGACATTTCGCGAGGAAATTCCGTAAACAATTATTTCATCACCGGGAGTAAACCCTTCGATGAAATATTCAGATGCGCACCTTGGAACGGTGTTGTGCAAATACGTGTCGCAGATATCAAAATCTTCAGCGGCAGGAGAAACGCATGGACAAAACAGGTTGTGAATGGTCTGCTCGAGCGCATTGTTATAAAAGCTCGTTATGGTGATGCTGCCATATTCAACGGAGCAAATGGTGAGCGTGACGGGTGAACACAAAGCTCTGTTTGCATTGTAATCATCCGCATCGTAGAATAATATCTTCAGCGGACCGGATGAAACGTTATTGTAACCAGATGGAACTGAAAAAGAAATTTCACCAGCTCCATCCGAAGTATCTTCTGTCAGCGGGATGGATTTTCCTCTGGCGGTAATGCCGACAACAATATAATCGGTGTCAGCAGTTAGGCCGGTTGCCACATACTCCTGTACGCAGGCCGGTGCCTGAACAGAAAAACTTTCGGAGCATACATTGTCGAACAGTGGCATTTTTCATTTTATAATAATGGCGGATTTACGGATCCGCCATCGGGTAAACAGGGCACGGGTTACGGAGTAATTATCCGGAAGCAGTCGAAGATGGCCTGCGGATATGTGAAGGGAATCGGCATTTCGCTTTGAACGAATTTACCTTCGATTTCACCAGTCACACTCTGCTTGGCATCAGATGATATCGGACGCTTGGGCTTGAAGGTGGCAGCATTGGAAGAAACATAACCTCTTGTAGCAGTAACGAATCCAAGATAGTACCCGCTGCCGCGAGCCAACGTGTTATAGTTGGCAACGTTATTCAGGAAGTTCTTATCGTTGAATGTTATTGTTTCCTCAAAGCTTTCAGTTTCTTCAGCAGTATCGCCATAGCCTTCGGTAGTTGTCCAGTTTCCTCCATCAGAGGATCCACGAACATTCGGGATAATGAGTATGTTACCGGCTGCAATGGCTGTTTCCCATTCGGTTGCGTCCTCAATATCTACGAATGCATAAGTGGTTTTCTGAAGAAAGAGGTGGCGTATCCGTGCACCTTCTTTTGTCGGGCAGCAATTAGCGAGATAATTCGCATTGCTGATGGTACAGTCTGAAGGATAATAGATAGACATAGCTCTTACAGTTGTTTAAGCACTTAGCAACAAATAATTTTAACACAGGCGCCAGAGACGCTGCATTCGAGTTTGTATTTGAGCCTGATCAGGACGGATTCAGGTTCCAGGGTATAACTTTCAAGACCGAATTCTTCTGCAAGAATCAGCCGTTGATTGAAATCACATTGTTGAATAATCGCATCGACGGTTCCGTAATTTGGAACCTCGAAGGATCCGTTTCGAAGTCCGAATTTTACCAGCAGCTCCAGATCATCAGCGTCAAGCTTTATCTGTTTTCTGCGGGCGAAAATGATCATCGACATATTGGTGACACGGTAGTTTGCTACTTCATCACCGTACTCATCCGTTTTTCTTTCCAACCACACAGAATCTTTTGCGATGTGGAAAAGGTTGATCGGATAACTATCATCGACCATCAGATCATCACTGATCACCGATCCATCCGGCTCAAGCGACACCAGGCGAAACCGGAGCTTATCCTCATCCTCGTAGGGAATGATCGTTGCCAGGGTATCATACCTGGCACCAGCGAACTTTGAATCCTTAAAGGATGTCGCTATCAGCTGATCATTGATAAGTCCGCAGATTCTACTTAGGTAGCCCACCGATGTATTCTTTTGCTATTGTTATTGCAAGGGTCCGCTCTTCAGGAGCCATGCTTGCTATTTTTTTCTTTTCTCTTTCTTCCTGCCAGCGCATTTTCTGTAGGTTGAATGGGTTGGAATAACCCAGTCCATAACCATTTCTGGAAGCCAGAACCTTGAAATCATTTTCCGTTGCCCTGGTCAGTGATACAATCTTTTTCGTGTCTCCGGTCCGGTTGAAATTCGGACGGGCTACTTTATCTTCCTCAATATTTTGAATGGCGAACTTTGATTTTCCGAACGGAGTGTTTATTCTGCGCTTTGTGAATACTCCGGAATCTTTATTCTTTCCTGCGTTCTTTCCCTTTTTAAACCTGGTCGCGTTTTCAAACTGACCGGTACGCACTTTCATATAGCCCTTTGAATAAGTTCCAATAGGTTGCAGGTTCGCATCGAGTCCTTTTGTGTGAATGCGATCGTGAATTACATTTCGAAGTCCGATTGCTACAGTTCGAAGCATGCGCTCCTTATCCTGAGCGGCACTCAGCATAGCTCCCATTGTTTTTATGGGTTGTGAAGCATCGATTCGAATCTGTATCATATCAGAAGTTGTAATAGCCCCTGGTTATAGGAGCATCACAGGTTAAGCAGTAATCATCATCATTCATGGTTATTCCGTTTGTGATAACCTTCATCGCATCGGAGTAATCTTTGAAATAATCATCACGGAGACCAGCAATAATTTTCCTGTCAGTGGTCGTGTATCGATTGAACCGGTTTGTGGATAATGTCTGAGCCATGATCGTATGACCCAGCAGGTACCAGTATGGCCGGGAGAATTTCTTACGGTTGTTACAGATCACGCTTTCAAATGAGCATTCGAAGCTGATCGCAGCAGTAAGCCCGTAGGAATAATTATCCGAGAAAGTTCCATTGGAAATTCCACGGATTCTTCCAGGGCAATCATTGCAGCTGCAAGTGCAGTAGCAACTTGAAAACTGGTAATTCAGACTTTCATTAAGCAGGATCTGTTTTGAAGCCTGGCTGTTTGCGACGTAGTAAAACTTCAGATGCTTGCACCAGAATGATTCCAGCACATCGAAATAATTCCAGCCTTGCGTTAATGGATCCGCGACAGTGTTTACTGTGAGTGACCACAGCTCTTCTGATGTATCATAATCCACGATCTTGATATCGAATTCCCCTGCAGCGACCGCATTCATGTAAAAGCCGATTTTATCGACTCCCACTTTCATCAGCCTGGAAACAGGATGATCATAACCAAAGTCCAGCGTGAATCCGTTATCGAATGCTCCGCTGGGTGCATTGCCACTGATAGCGGTTGGAAGTTGAAAGGATCTGGCGATCGAGTTCAGTTGAACCTTATCGCTCATCAGGATTGTAAAATCCGTCAGGAGTTGTTCCTGTGCGACAATCTGAGTGTCACTCCACAGCCCTGAAATCGTATCCTGATCAGAATTGGCAATCTTGTCCAGCATGTCCATAGGAATGCCGGGAAGCGAGTTGACGTACAACCCACTCCCCGGTGTTCCTTGTGAACATCCTCTTAAACCAACCAGTCCACTTAGGCAGTTCATTGCTGAAATGCGTTAAGCGTTGGTGGTGGTATAAGCTAAGGATCCACGGTTTCCATCCAGGATATCGCCAGTGCGATAAGCGTTAGATGGAATTGGATACAGATCGAAAGTTTTAGAAACAATCATGTTGTAACCAGGTTGAAGAGTTACCCCTTCCACTCCGTTTACATATCCGATTTCCTCAGCACAGTCGTTGAACCGTAACTGGTAATCGAAATACACCATGATCTGGCGAACATTCACTCCGTCGAATGCCAGCATCGGAAGAACAAGTCCACCGAAGATTGAAGCTCCGGGAGGGTTTGACCACATCATTCCCTGGTACTTCCTTACTTCGATCAGCTGAACTGCATTGGGTTCGTAAACCAAAATGCGTTCTGCGTTTCCAGAAATAAGGGCAACATCTTCATCCCACCAGAAATCAATTCCAGCGGCCTGAATGCGGGTGTTGATTCCGGATTGATCCGGGCTTTTTGAAGCTTGCTGCATCATGTGCATAGCCATAAGGCCAGCACCGACCACCTGTGGTTTTTCATTAAAACCATTGAACTTGTAGTCGTAATGCAGCTTGTTCAAGCCCTGATTCAGTGGGTTGGTGGCTGTTGAAAGAGGGAGGTTCAGAGCAACAGCGGTGTTGTTTCCTGTTGCACGGTGATCACCAATAGCAGCAAGGCCGGTTGTGATCAAATCGCGGTTTACTGCAGTGAGCAGCGCATTTGCTCCGGAGCGAAGCGTATCCATGAATTCAAACATCAACCGCGTGTTGCCTACCGAAGCAGGAGCGGAAGCGTATTTGTCAAACTGGGATATTGTTTCGTTGGAGATGTGGAATGCGAACTGACGGAAACCGGTAACAGAAACTTCATCCTCCAGATAAGGATTCGTGTTTGTTACGTCGCAGGAAGGAGTTGTTGATGTTACGTCGGGCGTAAAGCGTTGCTTGCGCTTCACCTTTACAGGTTGAATGTGCCCCTGACCAGCATCGTATTTAATAGCGGCAGGATCGTCGGCAACGTACAGTTTGGACAAAAACCCTTTCGGGTGTACCTTGTACGCCGGATCTGCCCCTTTGTTGACATCCTGAGAAAAATTCAGGAGGCCAAGCGAGAAGCCATTAGCCATAGTTTTGTGGAGATTTTAAAACTGGTATTATTGCATACCAGCCCGCAGCTCAGCATATGCTCCTTCAGGGGAGCGGTCGCTAGATGGTGGTCGCAGCAATGGTTTATCATCACCTTGTCCACCAGTGCCGGGGCCAGCACCTTTACCCTTGTTAGGGTCAGCAGCTTTTAACAGTGGAGCGATCCGCTGTTCAGTGAATGTTTTAAAATCCACCTTGGTTTGTTTGGCATCATAATAGTCAGTGCCGTCCTGCTTGACTAATTTGAATTGCCCGTTCTCGCGGATAAGCTTGGCTCCGATTTCGGATAAGCCTTCACGAAGAATTGTGCGAGCGGTGATCACGTTGGGACGTTTTCCAGCCGCTTCGTTTGCATATGAATATTCTCCCAGAATTCCATCCAGGAGTAGTTCGTCTTCTTTAACAGCAAATGCATCAGCCTGCTCCTTGAGCTTTGTTTCATGCTCGGTTTTCATCCGGGTAATTTCTTCCCTGGCTTCATTGATCTTCAGTGTAAGTTCAGCCTGATCACCTGGCTTTGCTGTGGATTTTTTCTTAATCAGACCGTCCAGCTTTGATGAAACTGCACGAAGCCTTTTGTAAGTGGTATCGTGCTTTTTTATATCAGCAAGTTCGTCTGCTTCAAAACCAGCAACCGTTGTCAGGTTGTCGATTTCTTTATCCATACCATTGTAGATTTCCGCTTCTACGGTTTTGCGTAGTGCATCCCTGACGGGTTTAGATGCTATGGCAGCATCCACATTCATCAGATTAGCTTCGATGGCATCGGTTAAATTTTGTGGGATTGCTTTGCCCAGTGCGGCATCAGAAAGCAGGGTTTTTAATTCCTGGTTATCATCGGCAATGCCGGCTTTTTTTGCAAGGGATAAAATCAGTTCAGCTGTTGTCATCTACGGCCGCCTTTCCCGGTTTTTGAAGATGAGGATTTAGAATCACCGGAGCCCGCCTTCAAGTCAATCCCGCTTTTGAGTGGCTCCTCGATGTCAGCAGTCACTACTTTGTGATTTGCTTCATATTCCGCAACCGCTTCGGGGAAGTACTTACGCACCTCTTCCAGTTTCGGGCGAGAGATTCTGTACTTCTCCTTTTCGTTTTGGCTACGGGAGTTTCGGGTTTCGAAATGCGAAGCTGTTGCTGCTGGAAGCACCGAAATCTTACCGCTTTTGGCGTCCGTAAGCTTGATGTACTTGTCCAGAAATTCGTTTAATACCATGTTGCCCTGTTTAAAAGTTGTTCGTAAAATTAAACCTTGCGTTAATTCTGGACACTTTGCGTTGATATTTTTGACGGCAATCGTACCAGCATGGCACAAAAGACCCTGAAAAAGAAAGTGGACCCGAGAGGTTTAAAAATTTACCGAAGTAAGCTTCCCAAGGATGTATATGAAATCCTTATCGATGTTCAAAAGGAAAAGGAGAAACAATCTCCCGAGCAGAATGGGCTTAGTCTGGAATCTATCATTTACATGATGATCCGAAAATATAAGCCAGCATGAGCTACACCTGCCTGATTCCAGTTTTCAATACCCCGCCAGCACATTTAATTGTTGCGGTAGATTCGGTATTGAATCAGAATGGAATAAAATGTCCTGTTGTGATCATCGACGATGGTAGCAAGGATAAAGGAACACGCGATGCTCTTGAGAAATTAAAATCTGATCGGGTTACTGTGCACCGTTTGGATAATAACTACGGAACGCCGACTGCACTTAATTACGGGCATGAGATCATTCAGAGTGAATGGATCTTCCTGATGGGTTCTGATGATATCAACAGCCCTCACCGGTTCGGTACGCAAGCTGAATACCAGAGAACGCATCCGGAAGTAGATGTGATCGGCACCTGGCTCTGGGCATTCCGGGAGGGTAAAACACCATTCAACAGAAACGATGCGCTTTTCCGGTTTGAGCATGCGGAAGTTCCTTCGCCCAGAATGTACCCTTCGCATCATCCTTACTTCATGGTCAATCACGGAACGGTACTTTACCGGAACCAGGTAGTGAAGGATGGAGGATTATACAACACCAAGTGGAAGCGTGGTCAGGATGTTGAATTGTGGGAGCGCCTTTATAAGGCAGGTGCTAAATTTCGAAACGTGACACGGGTTTTATATGCCATGCGGAGGGGTCCGAACGCGAAATGAAAATCGTGATTGTAACCGCTGTCTGGAAGCGTCCCAATGTGTTCGCGCTATTTGCAAAAGGTGTTCATCACTTGCAAGCTCATGCCGCTAAAAGTGGTTACCAGGTTAAAGTTGCTATTTCCGGAAGCGAAGGAAGGACCAGCGAGAAGATGGTGAAGTCGCAAGGATTCAATTACGTGGAGCGTCCGAATCAACCTCTTGCCAGGAAGATGAATGCCGCTCTGAAAGAAGCAAGAAAAATGGATCCGGATTATGTATTACTGGTGGGCTCCGATACTGTTATTCACCCGTCACTTTTTGATGTGTACGATGAATACATTCAGCAGGGCATCGATCTGATTGCGGCTCTGGATTGGTACTTCTACGACTTACGAACACTCCGCTGTTCATATTGGGGAGGGTATATTGATAGCAGAGCGGGGCATCCGTGCGGTTGTGGTAGAGTTGTTTCCCGGGAGCTGCTGGATAAATGGGACTGGAAAATATGGGAGGATCGGCACTCCTTCGGCCTTGATAATTCCATGCAGCTGCTGATCAACAAAGGCAACTTTACCTATGCCACATTCAAGATGAAGGAGAGGCAGGCATTCGGTATTGAAATTAAATCGGAAGTGAACATGACTCCGTTCCAGCTCTGGCCAAATACCAGCCTGATCGAAAATCAGAAGCTAATGTCAAACTTTAAATACTTACTTAAATAATATGCAAACCATCAACATAAGCAGAAAATTACTTCTTGATAAAATGAACAACATTCACGAGCTGGAAAAGTCTGGCCATGTTCTTTTTGATGTCAATATGTCAAAACTCAATGATATCCGTAAGTATAATGGCTATCGGACGCAGGGAATTGTTGATCATTTAAATGAACTGAAAGCGGAATTCCTGGAATTTGATGGAGACAAGATTAAGAAGGATGAAAAGGGTAAGGCTGTTTTCAAGGAAGGGAAAACCGAAGCGGATTACATGAAGCTGTACAATGAATATATGGCTGTTGAGGTGCCGTATCAATACTAATAATATGTGCGGAATAGCAGTTGTAAAAGGCGGCTCACTGGAGCAGTGCAAGATCATGACCGAGGCCATAAAGCATCGGGGTTATAGCATTGAATATTTTTCGCATAAAGATTTTCATGTTGGATTTGTGCACCTACCGATTCAGGAATTAAAAAATCCAAGAGGTAGTTACCAGCATGGAATCTATATTGTCTGGCTGAATGGATATATTTCGAATTATCGAGAGCTGGCAGAAAAGTATAATTTTTATCTTGAGAGTGATAGTGATACGGAATTTTTAGCTCAGTATTTTGATAAGACGGACTACATTCTACGAAAAGAGCTCAGCGAGTTGAATGGCTTTTTTTCAATCGTGGTTTATGATGTAATCAGCAAGGAATTCGTAATACAATCAGACAGGTATGGAATTAAGCAGATGTATTATACCAGAAATGCTTGCGGAACCGAATTCTATTGTAGCGAAGTTAAGGGCCTGCTGAAATTGGGTTATGAAAACCCACTGGATCCAGACGCTGTTGATGACTGGCATCACTCGCTGGGTACTTTGACCCGCGACACTATTTATAAAAGGATCGTTCGGTGGGAGAAAATTCATCCTGTAAAAAATTATACAAATTACAAGACACTGAATGAACTCACCTTCGAGGAAGCTCAGGAAAAGGTTGCACAGCTCTGGGCGCAGTCGGTCCGGAGAAATAAAATCACCCACCTGAAAACCGGGGTGATGCTTTCTGGTGGAGTGGATTCAGGAATGATCGCTCAGGACTTCCGGCCGGATTACAGCTTCTCGATGGATTACCAGGAGGGAGAGCTTTCTGAATATGATGGTTTCAAACAGAATTCGCAGGGTATTCACTATACCATGATATGCTCGAAAGAGCTTGCGAAGAAATATTCCCGGGTTGCACGCAGGTACCTGGATGATCTGAAGGCTGGGTCCTGCTACACCAATTTCGCACTAACTGAACTTGCCAGCAAATTCTGCAGGGTGCTTTATTCCGGAGCTGGTGGTGATGAATTATTCATGGGTTATTCACACCGTTATGACAAGCCGATTAACGATGTGATCCGCAGAACTCCGGGACATTACCGGATGCACAACATGACTCACCGTGATTACGATTTCGCATACCTGCGGGGTATCCTCACGGTGGAGGATCGATGCTCTGGAGCGTATGCGATGGAAACCAGGTACCCTTTCCTGGACAATGACCTGGTTGATTATGCCATGCGATTACCAGAGGAGTGGGTTCGCGAAAAGAAAATCCTTAAAAGCATTTCCGGACTTCCGGACAGTATAACTACAGCCAAAAAACGAGGCTGGTCAAATCCCTATTACACAAACCGGGAGTGGACCGATTTCATGATGGCTGATAAAAAATAAACTGATGGCAAAATTTAAGATTATTTATAACGAAGCAGCTCTCCTTCAGGACCAATATGTTGAAGCGGACGAGATTGAAATAAATGAATCTTTTATCGTCTTTTTAAAAGAAACTCCGGTCAGGCCCGGTAATCCGCGCGATGCAGAACCAAAGCTTTTTATCCACCAACAATACATTTTTAAAGTTGAAAGGCTGCCAGAGGAATGAGCGATTATTTCTTCCCGATTCCGGTTTTCATGCCAGTTTCCTCACCAGGCGAATCGCATTCAGCACACTATTCATGCGACTGCAATCGCTCATCGGGAAGATTTGGGATGCTGACCCTACAGCAGGTACTTAATAATTTTTATAAGCCCTCTCCGATAAATCCGTGGCTAAAATTATTAATGAAATCCGAACCGCTTGATGATAGTTTAGACCCTAAAGTCATATGAACCCAACAGACGACATCTACGAAATGGAAGATTACAACGAATACTCGTTCCGGTACGATCCCTCCAATAAGATCCATCGCACTGCGATCATTGATCCTTGCGTGAAAATCGGAAAGGGTAATGTGATCGGGCCGTACACCGTGATCGGTTCAAATGGTGAGATCCGGAACGTGAAGGAATTTCACGGCAGCGTGATCATCGGTGACAACAATGTGATATCCGAACATGTCACTATACAGCGACCAGAATTATTGGATAAGTCCACTGTGATTGGAAACGGGAATCTGATCATGGCTCATGCTCATGTAGGCCATGACGTTACAATCGGAAACGATTGCGAAATATGTACCGGTGTTATTCTGGGAGGCTATGCTACTATTGAAAACGGAGCGAAATTAAAGCTCGGAGTCACGCTTCGGAACCGTAAGAAAGTAGGCGCGAATGCTGTGATCGGGCTTGGAGCTGCTGCCGTGAAAGATGTTGAAGCTGGAACTATTGTGGTAGGAAATCCTGCCAGGCTTTTACAGAAAAAGTAATCCCCTTTTTTAGTAGGAAACTATTATATATCCACCCATCGGGCAGGTAGCTGGATTTGTTGCCGGCCATGTCGGATTCACAAACTTCATTTCAATAAAATCTCCTGCAGTTACAGCAATGCTAAGGGCTGAATTGACCCAGACTCTTTCTTGTGTGTTTACTGATAATGTTTGCACAAGGGTGTCTGTTGTATTGTTCAACCTGATATATAGGCTCCACGCCTCGTTTGTTCCAGCCGTTGAGCAAAACATAGTAAGACAACAATTGGTAATTGTTCCGGTCTTTTCCATTCGTATTCTTCTCTGACCTGTACTTGTAGCAACAGGGGCAACCATCATAGTTCCGAAATAAACACTTTGACCGTCAGCGGGTGACCATGTAATAGCACCTATATTGATCCCGAAGCTTCGTTCCGGCACAGCCCAATTACCTACCCCATTCATGAATTCGGTGGCAACGTTGGAAAGTTTTTTGAGAAAACCGTGTGCCCCTGTTGTAGCGTTGTTCGTGGTATTATCTGCCAGCGTGATTTCAGATTCCACCACATTAGCAACTGAAAAAACTCCGGAAGTTGCCTTTACTACTCCCGTTCCTGTTGCCCGTTTTATGAGCTTTCCTGTGACACCATCGAACAAAGCGATCTCACTGGCTACAGAGCTGGCTGGACCCACCACATCACCCGTTCCGGAAATAGCAATATCTCCCGAACCAAGTAACGAAGTGCTGTTAATAGTTTTGATGTTTGTTCCAGATACTAAAATCGCCTGATACAGCGTATCGAAATAGGTTTTCAGAAATGCTTTGACGTTTGTCCAGGTGATCTTTTTAACCACGGAAGATTCTACCGTTGCAACCAGGTCGGAATTGTTCGGAGTGGCTGCTGCTGCTGCGTTGATGGTGGCTCCTAATGTGGCTGTAGTTTCGCCTGTTGCTACCAATGGCCGTTGAGGTGTTCCGTCCCCTGTTATCGTCACGCCGTCAGCCCGTGTATTGAACTGCACGTGATCATCGTCAGGTATGTAGCTATTGGCAATTACCCCGGTTTCAAAGTTTGCTGCAACATTGAGCTTGGTATTGTCGTTCATGTTTACATGCTTGACATACCAGTAAACCGGATAATCAGGATCGCCTACAGCCCGAAGTTTGGAATCAATATCATCGGCGATTGAGTTGCTGATAAAAATGTGAAGTGACGAAGTCGGGTCTCGGTCGTTGTCTCCTTCAATCAGTACCGGCATATCGGCGACTACAACCGATGACCTGATTTGATTGATCACAAATTGACCCTTGCCAGCACGAAAACGAATAGCGGCGCGAGTACATCCGGCAAACTCCATGTAGATGTTATTCAAGTTGCAGACATTAACCCCTAACGTACCATCGTTATCATAAAAGAAATGATGATCTGAGCCTACATCGCCTTCAAATGTTAGCACATTGCCGTGAATAGTATGATTCCCGTTACAATAAAGCGCAGCGACAGGCGTGTTTCCGGGGGAATTATAAGAACGGAATTGTGTTATGTTGCTGACGTTTGACTGAGCGTTTGAAAAACCTGCATCCGTCCACTGCCCGTTCCATAATTTAATTCCATATTCTTTATAGTCGGATATATTGCAATTGTCAAAGTTTGATTCCAGGCAAAATTGACAATCTACCATAACCCCGGCAGATTCGAAGTTCATATTTTTGAACTCACTTCTTGAGGTTGCTCCAAGACGTATCAGTGTATCGGCATCAGTTGAACCCCCGTCGCCTCGCAATACTCCATTCCAGAAGCAGTACTGATACCCTATTAATGCATCAGCATCGTCCTGGTCGGCAGGGTAGCGATCAAACAGAATCATATCGCCGCCCGATGAATTGCGTATTCGGCTCCCTGCAAAATCTATAATGAAAGATAAGCTATTGATGTTGCTGGCTACGTCTTTTATTCGAGGCAGATAAAGCGTTTTGTTTACGTAATATGATTTAGCTACTCCCGGCGCAATCATTAAGGATGCGCCGTTTTCCTTTGCGTAAAAAAACATTTCCTGCCATGAAACCGTGTCAAGGGTGAATCCTGCTGCCGTTAATCCACCCGGATAATTTGCTGCTGTTTTAGGCCATGCAAGTGCCGCTGTTCCATCACTATATCCTAGCGAATTAAGAAGCTGATTAGCCCCGGTTCCTGTAGTATTGCCATCGGAAAACATTTCAGGAGTAAGAAACTGGCCTGAAGATATCAGTGCTGCGATCAGATCATCTTCTGTAACAAAAACATTTCCAGCATCTGGCGAATCAGCCCCGTTAAGGGCATCAAGAATATCTGCTGACAAACTTGACGCGGTTGCCACCAGAGGGTTGCCGGGAGTACCATCCCCTGTTATTGTTACCCCATCAACAGATATTTCAACTACCGGATTAGCCGGATCGGTATTATCGGTATTAAGCCCAGTAACAGACATCACCGATCCTCCTGTGGCACCTGCCATCATTACTTCGATGGCTGCAGCCAGATCGGTTGCGTTGGCTTCTGCGGGGCTGGTTACATCGCTAAAAAGAAAAGTGCGTTCGAATTTCCTGCTGTTCTTTCGCTCAGCATCATGATAAAAAATGGTAAGGTTTGGCTCGGAAACCTTCAGCTTAATGTACTTCTTCTTGATGTATCGATCGACCGTTCCGTCAATCGTGAGCTTTATAAAATCAGCATCGAAATCCGTGAAGGTATAGGTAGCCATACCGTAAAATTATATAAAAACACGGAATGTGTAGATAATTTACTTAAGGTAAAGCCGTATATTTGTTACCGGTTTGGTATTCTTCTGTTCATCATGAAAGCCGGGATCTTTAAAAGGGTTCCGGTTTTTATGTTCCCTGCTTTCGCAGCTTGGCATACTGCTCGGATGTAAGGCTGGAAAGAAACCACTCCATACCTGTGGGTCCAAAATCACCGGCACGATTCATTTCTAAGGCTTTTTCATAAAGCTTTTTCAACTGCTCCATATCGTTTTCAGCGGCAGCAATCGCCACATCCTCTGCCAGCTTTTGAATCTCTTCCATTATTTGGCTTCTTTAATTGTTTTTAGATCGATACCGTATTCCTTTGCTGCACTTTCAAATAATTCGAATGCTTTAGGATATAGCTTCTTAAATCCAGATCTGTTATAAATGTACGAAGAAAAGCTCTCAGACCAAAATTCCGACCAGTTGAACTGTCCATAAATGGTTGGGGCATCATCCAGTGTCACTTTCAACTTTTGAGCCAGTGCCTCCATCTTTTTGCGAGGCGCATCTTTGTGAGGAATTGGATCGTATTTATTGTGAATCAAATGTCCCATTTCATGCGACACAACAGGTGCTTTGTTGGTGGGATTAAGTATGCCGACAGACCACTGCTTTACCATTCCGGTATCATCAATCTTTGCAATAACCACACCTTTTTCATCAGCTATTACTCTGCCATGACGCCTGGAAATTGCCTCTCTGTATTTTGGAAATTCCTTCAGCAAGTCTTCCGAATCGGTCAAATTGAAAAGCTTTTCATTTGATTTGAACTCGATAGTATCTCCTGTTTTCACTTTAACAGAAACACCGCGATTGTCAATGAAACACGCCCCATCAGTATTTGAATCCATTTGTGGAATTGAACGAATGGGAGCTCCCACTTCGCTGGAGAATTTTACTATTCCATTAAGGTTTGCAGCATCGGTAGGTCTGACAATTGATACAGTGGTCTTAAACTCATTAGCAATATCAGTGGCACCGTCTGCATTGTTGGTTACAGACTGAAGGTCATCATTGATTTGCTGCGGATGCTTCGAATAGAATTTCGCTTGTGTAAATTTCTTTTCTTCCTGTGCCGGCTGAGGATCCGGTTTTGGTGGTTCCGGTGGTTTTGGTGGTTGAATTGGTGGTTTTGGTGGAGGCGTTGGTGCTGGAGGGTTTCCAGCGATCTGATCCCTGAGATTTTTCGGCACTACCGCATCGGGAACTCCACCGAATTGGTGACCGCAATTCCATCCACCGCGACGCTGACCGATATTTGTTTCGTCAGTTTTATCGATCATTCCTGATGGCAGTCCGGTTTTTTTATTACAGGGAATATCAGATGAGCAGATCTTCACTCCATCGATGTTATCAAAAATCACAGTGCGAAGTTCCGACTGGTGCACATACTTTTTCTTTGCCATGTGAACGCACCAGGGCCGCGATGTTTCAAGGAGGCTTCCTGTGTACATGCGCCATTTGAATCCCAGATCCTGGCTGATCGTTTCATTGTAGTTTGCCGAAAACGTATTGATGGAAGTAACAGTATATGTTTTCAGGTGCTTTGATACGAGCCCGGGATTATCTGTAGTGGAAACAATCTGACTTTTCAGGCCGTCCAGAAGTGAAGCGTAGCTCCCTCCTTCGGTGATCGACCGCTGAATCATCTTCTGAATAGGAGTTGTGATGTTTGTGTCCACACCTGATTCGGTGAGATCTGAGGCCGTCTGGCGAATTGCATCCTGCTTGACTGCCTTGAGTACCTTCGGGGCAGAGAAGTTCTCTACCATCGAAGAAAAATAACTATTCTGAAGTGTTTCTACCGTTGAGAATGTTTTCAGGAATTCCTTCACGTTGGACTTATACTTCGGAGACAGGATGATTTTCTCGATCTCGGATTTCAGACTTGAAATCATCCGGATGTTTTCGCCCGTCATGGAAATTTTTCCTCCGGAGATTTTGAGCTCCTTGGTTAGATCCACAACTTTTTCATACACCTGCTTTTCGATTCCGGAAGCAGATTTTTCAAACCTGGCAACTGAATCTTCCAGCGTCTGTACAATTTTATCGAGCGATTGCTGCGGGGTCACGTAACGTTGTGTTTTTTCCGAAGCTCTAAAAACAGATTTATCTTTTCATCTTCAGAAAGCGGCTCCTGATTCCGCTCCACCCTGAGCTTATTTTCAAGCGGAACCAATACCTTACAGAAGGCTTCGAAATCCTCTAAAAAAATAGTGTCGTTGACTTCAATCGTAATCATATTTATTCAGTATCGTCAGGAATTACCTCAGCAGCGGCTGAAGTTTCTTTAATAACCTGGTCTGCGAATTTGGTAATGATTTTTATTTTCTCAGCATGCGGCAGCTTCTCAAAGTTAGTATTTTCCTTTATTGCCCTATCCACAAACTGCATGATGTTAGAGGAAATAACATAAGTCTGCTGCGTGATTCCCCGGTTAGATAACCTCACCATTTTATCATCTTCGGAAAGACCGGAAAGCGGGTCCAGAGAAAGAATCATTTCAAGGCGAGCACGAACCTCCGGCTCTGCATTGAACTCCTTACTCGCGAAAGCTTTTTCAGCTTCATTGATCAGAAGCGGGTTCACTTTGTTGGTACGCATCTTCCCGATGTTATCCACCAGGATGCTGGAAGAAATCACATCGAATTTTTCGCACACTGGTATCACAGGAAGCATTTCCCTGCGTTTTTCCGGATTGGGAACAACAGTCCTGTACCGCTGTTCGGTTGTATGGAATGCGATATTGTCCTGGTTGCGGACCATATCTTCATGCCAGGACTGCACGTAATTATTTGTTTCGTCCCGGTCCACTTCTTTTGCAATTCCAGACTGAGCCAGCTGCACCTTTGCCAGAAATTCCATGTTCACCGATGCCAGGGCTTCGTACTTGTGATTTTGAATCCTGGTGTCCTGCACCTTGATGATTTCAACATCCTTTGCAACGATTCCCTTTGGAGGTACCGGGACAGGATTGTCTCCAACTTTTCCGGGTTTTACTTTAGTTGTTTCGTAGGGAGAAGGCATTAAAAATCCATCCTTGCACTTTGCGTTTTTGCATTTTATGGTACCTTCTTTCGTATCCACTTTTCCAACTCCCTTACATGCGGGGCACTGAACACTGGTGATCTCCCAGCCTTCCAGAAACAGGTGCGTTACAACTCCTGCCTGTAGGTCAGAATATTCCCTGACCGCTTCATTCAGGTAGGGAAGCATCGGAGCAAGTCGGGATTCCAGTAAGAAATCAGCATCCTGAGTTTTCTTCACTACACCTCCAATCTTCCATGCAGGAAGCTTCCCGTAACCGTTAATGAATTCTCCCATCAGCCGGAACTTACCGTCGTCTTTTTTCTCCCACCGCTGAGTGACATCCCTGTCAATGTAGTAATACACTTCCCCGTTGTGGTATGTGTACTCTCCCATGCGGAACGTGCTGGTATCGGTAGATTTTATTACAGCATATTCGTCCTGGACATAATCAATGATCTTATCTGAATTGAATATGAATGGGTATGGCTTGATGTATTGACCAGCGGCAAATTCCCATGATTTATCAGAGGGCATTACCACGCATAGCGCATTGGCATCAACACCCATTTGCTTGAGCAGAACGGTGAATGACCAGTTTGTAATTGAGGTAAAAAACGGAAATCCTTTATCGAAATAATCCTGCAGGGTTTCCCCTTTCAGAATTACTGCCGGCTGGGAGTCCGCTGCAAAGTTGATTGCGTAATCTTTCGATTTGCGGATCCGGTTCAGCGAAGTAATTACCTTATTGATCGTCGGCTTTCCGATATGCTGGAAAATAAGTTTCCGGTAATCCTTCACATGAAGTGGCTCCGATGGGCGGCGCTCTTCAATCAACTCACGAGGGTATTCGCCATCCAAGTGCACCTTCAGCTCGGCATACATTTTCACAGTATCCCCGTGCAGCTTATGCTTAAAGCCGCTTTCAGTATATTTTTTAATGTCGAATGCCATCGGTCGTTTTAGATTTTTTGACGGTTAAGAATCGGGAACTCGTTTTTATCCCGGAGCGTGAAGACCAGGTTCTGTAGTTTTGCAGCGTTCAGAGCTGCCTTTATCTGGTTGTTATAGATATCTTTTTGCTGATCAGAAGTTACTTTCCCTCCTACTGAATACGCCCACTTTGTTGACATTATCGTGGATAAAGGTTGTGGCTGCTCCTTCATAGCGCCTCGCTTGAAATCCCAGAAAATTGGATCGAAGTTCTCCTGGTGCGGATAAATTCCAAGTGTTGACGTTGCGATATTGAAAGCATATTCATCAGGCACAGCTCCACCGATTGCAACAGTTCTGGTTTTTGGTGAATCGTAAATTTTCTTCACCAGGGCGAAAAGCTTTTTTGTCTCTGTGCTCTTTTCGAAGTAGATCATTTCCGAGCGGAGCATGTTGAGCCTTCCCTTTTCTTTCACAGCAGGGTATTCCTCGATGATATCGTAATGATCAGCCCAGAAATGATAAAAGCCGGTTGACTTCAAAACATTATTTACCGCATCGAAATACCCTTCACTCTGCATAGCAAACGGAACTCCAGAGAGAGAATCCATCGCCTCGGAAGCTGTTTTACGAGGAAGCCATGCCATATCCACATCCAGATACATTGTTTTCTGGTAAGGGCTCAGATCATACAGGCGTGTTTTTGCTTTTACAAACTGTATTCTCCCGTTATGATTATAATGCTCAGGTAATAGCGGCACCAGGTTAGCATTCAAAACACCAGTTATCGCTCCGTGCAGGGCATTGTTTATTGCTCCTTCAGAATAAAACAGTGTGATCGGGATATTCTTATCCTTGGTTCGAATGGTTGCAATTAAACCCAGCGCGGCCTTTCCGTAAATCGGATGAAAGCCAGCCATTAAAACAATTCCTTTGTCTTTTTTCATATTTAGTTAATTAGCATGATACTTCTGGGAAGGCATCGGTTTGAGTTATTCCATTAAATGATTGTACGAATGCGAATGGGAAGTGGGTATTCTGCACCTGAAGCTGGACTGAAGTACCATCGACAGTTGATGTTCCAATAGAGCCAATGCCTCCCAGCTGAGTGGCATAAGCTGCCCAGAATGCTGCGAAGCCTGGATCATTATAGACCGGTGACGCACCCTGCACTTCATGAGATTGGAAGAGGGAAACGATTCTGAACAGCACCCAAAGTGAAGTGTCTGCAAACCCGATCGCTCCGGTATCGTAACACTTCGCGGTAGTAACTCCTGCATCAGTGAATGATATCGGGTTTCCATCCCAGGTCCAACCTGTTGGTGCTGCAGGAAGTGCAACCCAGAAAGTGTAATTCGCATCACCAACATCCAGAGAAGCGCCTGATGATGGAATAATCAACTGCAAGGAAGTTGCTAAAGCGGCAGCATCGCCAAAGGATCCGGTGCCGAAACTGCCATAAGATCCGGCCACACCCGAGTGTGCGCCAACATTCGGCACCTGTGCCCAGTAGAAATTAAGGATATAGAAATCATCAAATGCATCGCTGTAGAAGTAGCAGGATCCGCATTTGAGTTCCACCCGGAAATGGAATGAAACACCTGGATGATCGAATTCAATACCTGCTGCAAGCTCTGTAGTAGAGTGCCAGATTGTAGCATTTGTCCAGTTAGCTCCACCATCCACGGATATCTGAATTCGTGCGGCACATGCCGTGAAAAGCGTGGTAGCTGCATACGTGATTACGCCAGCATCTTCAGTCGGAGCTTCGCCATCCATAATCGGGAGCCACTCTTCATTCACTTCATTCCATTTGAATGGACCGCGATAACCGGAAAGGTGTGCAATGACATAACTGTTGTTAGAGCAGGATATAATTTCACCGGTGAAATCGTCGCCGTCGAATTCCTGAAGCTGATTCAGATCCTCGTTCATATACCAGCCTTCAGCATCTGCATCAGCTGCGAATCCGATAGCCGTTCCGCATACTTCAGGACAGGCTGCAGGTGGATTTGCAGAAGCACAATCGGTGCAGTTGGTGGCATAAGTTACCGACTCAACTTTTGCCAGCTGGAATGTTGCCCGGGTAACAGACTGGCGGGCATTTTTTGCCCAACCCGTAGCATAAGAATTCCCCTTGAAGAAATATTCCGTACCATCTAAAGTGAATGTTGAACAAAGTAGTGCGGAGGAAAGGGCATCGTGAGCGATTTCATCTATCCGGTCTGTTTTTGCCTGGTAAATCTTATCCTTTTCGGACGACACTCGAGAATTGACTCCATCGCCGTACAGGTAACTGGTCTCCTTGATTGGATAACCGGGGCCCCATTTCAGAATGGGAACCCGCATTGCCAGCTTAAAATCACCACGGAAATCAAATCCGTGAGCAAAACAATCAGCATATGCTTCAACCCATTTAGTGCAGGGGAAAGATTCACCAAACTTTAAGCAGTTTGAATAAAGCGGATCTTCTAGCGGAGCGCAGTTGCCTTGAACTTTAATCCGGTAGCATCCCATCGGAATAAGTTCATCGGTATCAGGATCCAGATCATCAAGGAAATTAAATTCAAAGTGAACGTTTATGCGATCTTCGGAAACAGAAAAGAATGGAGTAAGGTCCGCGATATCGGTGCCGTTCATATCAACCAACATCAGCGTTCCGATCTCGGTCAGGATATAAATTTCTTCAATAGTGACTATGCCATCAAAATCAATGGAAGGATGGATTGCAAAACCAGTTCCGGTGCCAGTCTGAATGAGCCTGGTATAAGAACCATTTGATGAAAGTGCCCCCGTGCTGTTGATTCCCATTACTACATCGACAGATCCAGCAGTCGTGTTTTGAATCCTGATCTTTACCTGGTAGGATTTGTTAGCCAGGAAAATATCATTAATCGCTTCCAGAGGATCCACCGAACCAACTATGTGTGTGTAGGAATTGCTTTCAGCATCATAGGACCAACCGGGACCATCATAACAACTTATGACCCGTTCCATGATAATGTCATCTACCAACCCAATGGAAGCCGCATTGCACGCTACTGTAACAACACAAGGATTAACTGAATTGTAAACTACCACATCTGTATTGCCAGCCACAGAAAGCGTATCGTAAGGATTACCATTAACAAGAACTTGAAATTGCCCATTTGTGATAGTTGGAAAGCCTACCCGTAACCGGTACGTGCCAGGATCAATGGCGATTGACTGGCTGAAAGTGGCTGCAAATATGGTTGCGGATTTTTCCATGGCACCCACTCCGTCCCAGGCGAGTCCAGTCCCTGTTAATGTCCAGCCAGCGATATCGGTGTTAAATGTTCCGTTTGTGATTACATTAGGCCCGTAGGTAGGTTCATCGTCAAAACAAGCAAGATTACTTCCGCAGGGCAGGGCTTTTATCTGTAGATAAACATCATCATCATCCTCGAATATCTGACAATAGCCCGAATCCAGAAATGATAAACACGGATCCACATCCAGATCAAATATGACTGGTTGATTGGGTATAAATTCAAGTCCGGAGCTTTGTAGTGGCATGATGTTAATGGTTTATCGCAGCCGATAAGAGTTTGATTTTTGCAATACCGCTTTTTTTGTGGTGCTCAATGCTTTCCACCCATCCCGAGGCAATGTTTCCCTTCACGTCGGTGAATTCCAATTTATAGATTGGTTTATTTTTGATTTGCAGGAACTGAGCAGATGACATAGGAACTTCAACTTCAAAATTCTCCGCGATATAATCCTCGCTATTGACCAGGGTGACCTGACCGCCCTGTGTTCCGGAGGAAATCATTTCATGATAAATCGGATCATCTATTTTGTGTGAGCCGGCATAATTTACCTGGAGAAATAATAAATCCCCGGCAGACAGGAAGATGGAGGGTGATTCGATTGTGATTCCGGTTGGATTTATTGGAAATGTTGGCACAGTGATCTCAACTGGGTATGAAGCTATTAATACCATCCCTGAATCGTATCGTTTCCATGTTGCCCGAATTATGGTGCCCGTGAGTAAAGTGCCAGAGGTCAGAAACAAGTCAAATCCAAACCGAAACCGGAAAACATTTTCTGTCAGCGGGGAAAAGCAGCTATCCATCTGGGCTATCAGCGCTCCTTGTACCGTGCCATTACCGAATTCATTGCTTAAGTCGAAATTCGGTGCTGTGAAATCATCCCCGAATGGATAGAATGTCCACTGAACCTCAATGGTGTTTATGATCGTGGCAGGAACGGTGATTGTTTCTGTATGTGTTCTTTGCGCCCGGAATCCAGTATCCTCTTGATTCAGGTATTTTACAAGCGTTGAGGGGATCCGCTTCAGATTTCGTTTTGCAACTTCATAATTAAAAAACCGGGTATTGTAATAAACTTCAGGAGGAATTCCGAATACATCACCCTTTATTGCATCTGCAGTAAGAAGGGTTGTGTCCAGAGTTTCGCAGTCGATAACGATAATGTCTCCGTCGTAAGAATCATCCCCATCAATATAAATCGATGCTATTACGTTTGAAGAAATCACCCAGTCACTTCCAAGATCCAGAACCGCGTTGATATTACACGTTCCGGTTACTGCATATTGCTCCTGCTTACATCCGAAAAGATTGATCTGGTCGGGGAATGCTCCTTCTCCAGCTGCACAGCCCAGCGATTCAATGATGTCGGCAGTGCCCAGCGTAACAGCTGCAAAATTTCTCGCCTGGTCAATAGACTGAATGATCTGGTAAACATTATCAACTGTAAACCGAACAGTATCGTTTAGTGTGTCATCCGTACGCTCCAGCACAAAAACAGGAAGGCCGGAGGTATAGTCGATGTACCAGGAAAGATCGCAAAGCCTGCATACATTCTTCAGGTAGTTTTCGAATGTCAGCAGCACGCCGTAAGGTGCATTTTGTGGATCACGGACCAGAAGCCCGTTAGTAAGCATAGCTCCTTCGAATTCCCCACCGATGTCCAGTGCTGTGGATCGGAAGCTTACCAGGCCATCCGTCATGAAGTTGATCAGATATGAACCGGCATCATGGAAGCGGTATGCTAGCGCCACGGGAGTTGCAAGATCAACACCTGTGCAGGGATCATACATCTGGATCTGATAAATTGGAAGGTCGGCGATATCGCTTCCGTTCTTGGATTTACCAGCGTTCAGCGATACCTCCAGCTGCTTGTTATTATTGATCCTGGAGAAAAAAGAATTATCAACCAGCTCGCATTGTGCATTACATTTTGTAACGTTCAGCTTTGCGCCCGATACGAAAATATATCCACGGAAAGCCGGCGCATAATCATTTCCTCCTGCACATGCTTCCTCAACAAATACATCGATCAGCTGGCAGAAGCCCAGCTTACGAACCTCGCGAATGATTGCGAATGCTTCTCCGGAAAATGTAAGCTGTGCCCGCTCCAATGCCATGACTCCTCGCATTTCGTGATCGCGTTCCAAATAACTCTTCCATGCCTCCCACCCTTGCGGATCAGGAACCAGTGTGTTATTCAGATACCATCGGAACTGAGGATTCATTTTCGGTATATGAGTGATAAGGGTGTTTGAAGTTGTGAGAGCTGTGAATTCACAGCATGAAGCATAGCGGCATTTGAGCGGTCGGAAGCAATTACAGAATCATTGAGTGTGTCCAAGTCTTCCCATTGTGCATCTGCAATAGCCCGTGCGAGGCTCTTTTCATTGATCTGAGCTCCTGCGATCTGCATGAGAACCGCTTTCTGTGCAAGTTCTTTTCCTATGGAAGGCCGCTGGAAATTACCGTAAGCAGATACACTTGGCATGTCAATTCCTTTTCCGGCTAACATCGCGTTTGCGAAATCCGCTGATACTTTATCGTTGTGAATAGCAGAAAATGCCGGGAAGAAAGCTTTGTTTTTATCTGCCGAAAACACCCTTTCCCCTACTGATAATCTGGCAGGGACATCATCTGAAGTGGATGTTCCGGGACCCTTTACGAATTCAACTCCCTTTGCAAATCGCGGCGGTGTCTGGCTTTCAATCTTTGCGATTTCAATAGCTCCCAATGCTGCTGATAATGCAGCCAGGATGTAACCCTGCGGAGGCCCGGTTGCGATTGCTGAGGTAACTGCCAGTGCAGTGTTAATGATTGCCTGGGAAAGTTGTGCAGACTTCTGGGCTTCCCATGCTTTAAGCTTTGCCTTTGCTTCTTCCTGGCGGTATTTTTCTTCAATATCCTGACGCTCTTTGGTGGACAATTTTTTGTTTGCAAGTTCCGCATCACGCTCCCGCTCGATCGCTTCCAGTTTCGCATCAAGCGTGTTCTGGATTTCCTGCATTTCAAGATCGGTCCGGAATTGAGTTATCGCAGTTGCAACCTGGATAGCCATATCGGTGTACTGCTTTATCGCTGCACGCTGACGATCCAAATCCTGTTGGCGCAATTCCTCCAGCTGATCGTAATATGCTTTATCTGCATCGGCTTTCGCCTGGTTGGTTTCCGCATCGATCTTTTGAATTTCCGTTGAAAAAACTTTTTGATCAGCAACATTCTTTTCCGATAACTCAAAAGTTCTCTGAGCTGCTAGTTTATCAGCATCTGCTTGTGCTTCTAATAGCTGCTTGTGAAGCTCCAGCTGTTGAGCACTACCCTGTTCTGTACTTGCAAGTCCGGCCTCGATCCGATTCTGATCTGATGTGTTTAATTTTTCCTGAAGCGCGAAAGTTTGTTCGATTATTTCTCTTTCATTTTCAAGCTTCAGCTGCCGGACCTCATCATTAGCTCTTGCAATAATCAGTAGCCGTTGCGCTTCGGTATTTTTGGTGCCTTCCAGCGACAGCAGATCAATCTGAGCCTGCTTCTGAATGAGAGCAGCCTTTAATCCTTCCTCTTGCTGTGTACCCTTTTCAACTTCGATCAGGTGGGTTTGAATAACCGCCTTTTCATCTTCGAGTCTTTGCAGCAGCAATTCCTTTTCACGTTGCTTCTGCTTTTCAAGCTCTTCGATTCTTTTCCTGGCTTCTTCCCTTTCTGCCTGGGTTAAATTTTCCCTGGCAACGAGTTGCTCTTTTGTGGAATTAGCAATGTTATCCCGGAGCGATCTTTCAAGGTTGATCCTGTCGTTAATTGTTCCCAGTAATATTTCGGCAGATTCGATCTCTGCATCCAGATCCTCGTTACCAGCCCTCCGTTCGTCTTTAAGATTTTTAATTACCTGTAACTGTTCACGGTAATCATCATTCAGCGCTTCAATGGAATTGCGCTCGTTTTCAAAGAATGCTGCTGAGGTAATTGCTGCATCCTTTTTAGCATCGGCAATCTGAACTTCTATTTTTGCCAGCTCAATAGCCGAAGCGCCTCGAGCCCTTGCAAGAGCAAGTTCGGTTTCCAGAGCTTTAATTTTAATTTCTTCCTGAGCTGCAAACGTTGCTTCCAGTTGCTTTAACAGCGTGAGTGATTCAGCCTGTTCTTCATTAAGTTTTTTCTGGCTTTCAGCAGCTGTATCAGCATGGTTTGAAAAGATTAACAATGCACCGGCGAGAGCTCCCAATGCAGCCACGAGAAGTCCTGCAGGATTAGCAGCCATTGCAGCATTAAGGGCTCGCTGCGCGACAGTTGCCGCAACCCTTATGATTACGCTTTTGCTTTCAAGACCGTTTTCAACAACGGTCAGTGCATTCTTAAGCTTCAGCTGAGTGTTGGTGATCAGCTGAATTGCTGCCGATTCTTTCTGTAACAGATTTTGTATCTGCTGAAGTCCATTGGAAATATTCAGCAGGGCAACCAGGCGAAGCTGAACTTCCTGCATGTCCTCCAACCGGAATCCGAATAATGCTGCCGATCCTTCTGCAACCTGGAATGCTCCGGTTACTCCCTGAATGGCCTGAACAGATCCATCCAGACTCCTGGTATCACTTGCCAGGTTACGGACCTGAAGGTTTACATCGCTGATAGCGTCTTCCAATTCTGCAGCTCGCTTAACGGCTTTCTGGAATTCTTCTTCGGGAAGCGTGCCTGATGCGAGATCCTGTTTCAGCTGACGAAGCTCTGTTCTGAGCGAAACAACATGCCCGCGAACATTTTCAACACCCTTCTGATTTGAAAAAGTTGTATTGAGAATCTTACCCAGCTCCTCGAAAGAAAGTCCTGTTTCCTTAACGTCCTGTGCTGTTACCTGGGCAACCTGACCGGTTTTATTGAACGCTTCCTGAACCTTCTGGATGAAAGTATTCAGGGCTGAGGAGGTGGCTCCTCCTGCGAGATTCTTGGAAACATTATCCAGTTGCTTACCCGCCTTTTCGAAGCCGGCAGCCATGGTCTGGGCGCCTTTGGTAGCCTTATCTGATTGAGCATTGACAGTAGAAAGACTCTTTGCCCGCTGGTCCAGCTCCTGATTCGTTTTGCGGATCAGGTCGGCAGTCGTTTTGTCCACAGCACCGATCTTTTCAAGTTGATCGATCGCCGGCTGGAATTTACTGGTGTCAGCTATCAGCTCTATTACCAGCTGATCCGTTTGCGCCATTGTTCAGGTAGAACTTTTTGCACTGATCTAAAAAAAAGAAGTAATCATAAATCGATAACTCCTCTACTTTTCTTTGTGGCGGCAACCACCTCTCCAGGGACATTTGATCGAGTAACTGATCATGAACTAGAGATTGGATTTGATGGATGAAAGATGATTTGAGTGTATCTCCCTCACCATCCGGATCACTTGTGAATAAGTCTGGAAATTCTGTTCGTACTCTTCCATATACGGAATCAACTCCTTGACAGGCTTGGAGAAAAAAAAATCATGCTCGGTAACGGACTCTTTCCAGAATGGAATTTTTATTTCCAGATTGTAAGCCATGTCGTACCGGTGCGGATTCTCCGTTTCGTCGAAGTACACAATCGAGGCCAGCTTCCAGACTAAATCCGGCTCGACAATGAACATCATTCTTTCCTTTCGGTAATTTAGTATTTTCTCCCAGTCTCCAATGGCTGTGAAGGCGTCTCCAAGATTGATTTTACCGGCTTCCCCGGAAATAGCGTAACGTATTTTCTGCAGCAGGATCAGCTCGGCATCCAATTCCTCCTGGTACAAAGCTTTCGAAGTTCTCTTGTTCAGCTCGTCGTAGAACACCATAGCCTGAAGACCTCGGAGCGATGGTGTTTTGAAGATGTCAGGATATTTCCAGTACGTTTTATCGGCAATGTCGAATGCGAATTTCACCGGCTCATGAACTGGGACCGGGAAAACAGGTGTGCGCTGCGAATTCTTACTGGCGGTTCTTACCTGCATTAGCGAGAACGTTTTGAAGTTGATACAGCGGGTGAACGCTTACCCCTGACTGCTTTGGTTTTGACAGCTCGATCTTTCCCGTGCTTGGGTAAATCCGAACGTTTATGCTTCCGCTGGCCTGATCCTTCCAGTCCTCTCCGTAAGTCTGACAACCGCACGGAGCCCAGAATGCGAAGCCCGCGACCTTTAGTTGATTCTGCATTTGCAGCGATAGTTTGGATATGGAAGCAGATTGTTTCATGTACTGAAGCGATTTGCATGAGGATGGATATAAACCCGTTGATGCCGATGGTCAAAATGCAGATAAGGGGAATCTGGTAAGCGGGATCCGCAAACCCGTATCGATAATGGAACGCTGCACACTGAACAAGTGACCATATCCCTCCCATGCACAGCAGGCAGTCGAATAGCGGCTTTGAAAACCATGAGTAACCGGTAGCATCGGAAAGGAAAGCAAGCAGGTTTCCCGGGCGTGTGACCTTGTGAATGGCCAGGCATACCAGGGAGAAGACAACTGCAAGGATCAGGATGGTGGACAAATCTTAACGGAATGTTTATTAACAACACCAAAAGTAAAGATATTTTCAACACTTCAAATCCCGCAATAAAATTTATACCTCCACGAACCTGTTGAAAAGATACCGCATCGTGTCCAGGCAGTCCAGCTGCTGAGTCGGATCCTCCCGGTTTTCTTTTTTCAGCTTTCCATCAGCCCGGATTTCTCCGAACATACAATCGAAGATCAGCCCCTGGCAGTTTTCCTCATCCATCAAAACATCGAAGGAAGCGAGCACCCGGTTGCAGTGCACCTGGTTTTCCTCAATCTTGGGATTGTTCCTGAGCTGAATCTGGCCGTCCATGAGCCTCAGCTTATCCTGTATCACGTCGTAGTAGTTCAGATCATCCCGAACCAGCGCTGAGGAGTTCAGGCCCGTAGAATCGCCTGTAACGATGAAATCCGCATTCGGATAACGGGTATCAATCACATCGCAAAGCTTGTAGATGTCCGAATTGGGAAGCTTGATCACCTCCACGCACCGGATTTTATCATCACCAGGTAGCTGCCATATGGAGCAGCATATCGGGTTTCGGTTGAAGTCAAAGCTCAGGTAAGTCATGTGCTTGGGATCAAAAACGACCCTTCCTACATGCTTGGTAGCTTTGAAATTGTAAACAAACGGGCTGGTTACCTCGCGAACACCGAAAAGCCCCTTGGTAAACACCCGGTGCCAGTAAGGATTTGATTCCAGCAACCCCTCATGGAACGCGATACGCTGAGCTGGACAGAAAGGGTTGTGATCATACGTCGCATGCGTTACCCGGTAGGTCAGGTTGTAGGATTTTCCTTTCACCTCGTAGGTTTTAACCGCCCTGAAGTCTTCTCCTTCTGGCTTTCCCTTGAAGAATTGCTTCCAGAGCCAGAAATCCTGGTACCGGCCGTCGCACTCCGGGTTGAAGGTCATATCGACTTTGATCCTTCCGTAATCCGAACGCAGGGATGTGATCAGCACGGTCCAATCATCTTCGGTGAGCTGGTTGCCTTCCTCCACCCAGGTGTGTGATGGGTTGGAAAATGATTTGATCTTTCCCGGATCATCAAAACCCCGGCCGACAAACCGGTTTCCATTTGCGCAGATGATTTCCAGCGGGTGGGTTTTAAAAACAAACAGATCCTCCAGACCCCACTTGGAAACCACATCCTTGATCATCTGCCACTGGGATTCCTGTACGGTATTGAATTGTTTCTTTGCCAGGATGCAGCGGAAGTAGGAATCGCTGAGGCATTTTACGATGTAACGCTGTGCAGTGTCGCGGGATTTACCGGAGTCGCGGCCTCCGTAGATCAGATCAATGTCGATATCTTCATCGACAGATAGGTGGTGAAACCTGTCCAGAAAAGCCTTCTTTGGAATACGGATGTTGTAGTTCAATCAACGGTCACGGATATGTTCACTGTTTTCTGCTGGTTGTCCTTCTCGAAAAGTCCCACATGTCGGCCCAGAGCATCCAGCGCCTGCGGTTTGCTGTGCATCTTGAATTGAATCACATTCACCACTCGCTTGGCCTTCCTGTCGTAGTAGGAAGATGTCTTCACCGATTCAATGGCTGCTGTAATTTCGCGGGGAAGCTTTTTCAGGTTGACCATCCCGCCATCCTCATCCAGAAAGTCCACGATGTTTGCTTCAATAATTTTCTTGTATTCCCGTGCAATCCCTTCCACGGTTACCTCCAGCCTGGCTGCTGTCTTTGCCTGGAGTTCTTTGATTTTGTTCTTAATCTTTGGCTGCTTCATCAGCTCGTGAGCTGTGATGTGCGATCGCGTTTTTGAATACCCGGCACGAGCAGCTGCAGCTGCCCCGTTGAGATCCACCACGAATTCCTGGCAGAATCGTTCCTGAATTGGGGAGAGCTTGTTGGATTTTGGCTTGATCATCTTAACGCAATGTTTACAAAATTAACGAATTATTCAGAATCCGCAACTTTAACCATTTCAGCTTGAACGATGATGAAGTTTAGGACCTTGGAATAACAGGGAGCGCATCTCATATCCAGCATTGTGCCGTGCTTTGCGTTGTAGTGTGCGAATGATTTAACCCAGAGAGCGCTGCCCCTGAACCGAATTCCGAAATTTTGTTTCATCCACTGAATAGCTTCGGCATGAAATGGGTTTTCCTGAGAAGCAATAGCATCGTCAACAATTTTCCTCACCTGGCTGCACCTGGTTTGTGCATCTGTGGTGAGATCCGTCAGGATGGTCCTGATTTCTTTTAGTGTTTCGGTGGTCATGAGATTTTCGAATTGATAAATTTTATGAACTCAACACATCGGTGATGTAGGTTCGGCAAGTCAGCTTCCATCACACACTGATTCAGTCCTAACTTCAGGAAAAGAATTTGCTGATCATCTTCGTGGTGGGCTTTCAGTTTTTTGAACACCGGCATGATCGCATTCCAGTCGCTGTCGTAATAAAAATTAACAGGATCTTCCCTGCTTAGCAGCTTCGAGGTTCTGGGAGAATCACCTGGGACCCATCCAGCCCCTCTTGTCCTGGTGAGCTTTTCGCCCATAAACACAGCGATCAGCTGGTTTCCGGTTTCGATTTCTTCTCTGGTCATATTTCCTTGATTTCAATGTTGAATATTGCTTTCATCAGCTTGCATTTGATCCGGTATGCCCGGTTCTTTCGGGTGATATCGCTCTTCACATCCTCGACGATTTCCTTCCCCGCGAGCGTGTAAACAAAATCAGCAACGTAGGAGCAGACTTTCATCCCGCCGATCACAAAGTCATACCGGACCTGTAACCTGAGATCGTGGATCTGCTTGTAGCGCTGCATCAGGTTCAGTTCCTGGTACCGGTCAGCTTCCTTGATCGAATCGAACAGGATCCCATCGCGAAGCTGCTTCTGGTTTCGGTATTTGGAAGGTTTCGGCGCTTCGATGACATTTCCAACGGGCCCAGGATAAATTATCTTCCCGGCTCCACCGGTTACAGTGAGCTGCTTCTGCAGGATCGCTTCCATGGTCCACGGTTTGGATTTACTCATTGCCACTTGATGAATTTTTTAATCATTTGTTTTCGGCATTCCAGTTTTGCATCATCATCGATCCGTGAAAGCTCGGATGAATATTCCTTGGTGGACAGCTCGAACTGGCGAGCTGAAAGTTGCTTCTCGAGTCTTTCACAAATGCTTTCGAACAGTTCCCATTTAACCTGGTTGGTAACTTCAATCATCAGGGCGTCCTCCATGTGATCGTAAACTTTGCTCCATGCCCAGTACTCCGGGAATTCACCATCGTGCTTCTTCAGGTAGCTCACCAGCCCGTTGTAACATTCCTCTGGAGTTTCTTCTTTGGGTGGTGGCGGTGGAGGAATAAGAGCCTGAACACGTTTTTTCACTTCGATTTTTTTGGTGAGGTAAAATTCCATCACCTGGGAAATGAAGTTGATGTCCAGCAGCTGGTAATGCTCCACGCGAGTTGATAATTCTCCTGCGGCATTCATCAGTACAGCCAGTCGAATATCCTCGAAAGTGAATCCCTTCAGGTATGTCCCGAAGTATTCCCACAAAACCGATTCAAAAACCTCATCTGGTGGTTCGGACCGGATCGATGCTGTGACCATGATCGCAGCAATGGTCTGCTTGAACTTGAGCTGTGCCATTTCCGGATCGATTTTACTCAGCGTTCCGATTGTGAAATCGGAAGTGAGCGCTTCAACTACCCTTGTCTCTGCTAGGCTTAGTTGCGATCGGACGGCGCATGTATTGCTCCAAAGATCCTTTTGCCACTGCTCCGCATTTCTCTGAACTTGAATTGCTTGTTCCATTGTTACGATTTGTTACTTTTTGGTTTTTAATTTTTTTTTCACCCCTAATCCAGTTCCTGACTGCTGCCTTCCAGTCTTCCATCGGGGCGTTTGATTTTCCGACCAGCCAGCCGTTGGCGGAATAATGATCAAAAAATCCCGCGGCCAGATCTTTTATTTTTTCAACCTCGACTTCAACATTTCCTTCCAACAAAAAATTTTCAATTTCAATCACTTTTGGTTTTTTAAAAACAAAAAATCCTTTTATATTATCTTCTTTTCTTTTCTTTTCTTTTCTTTTCTTTTCTTTTATAGCGATACTTTTGCGATCACTTTGCGATTCACTTGCGACAGGTTTGGGATTTTCACCCCACCTTTTTTTGTTTCCATTTTTACCAGAAACGCTCCTTTTTTTGGAAATTTCGATGGCGGATTTTAACTGCTTTTTCAGGAAATCGATGGTGATCATTTTGCCATTGACCTTGATTATTTTATTATCAATAAGCTCCTGAAGCAGCGCCGGCTTTTCGAATTTTTTATTTATCTGGTCCAGGGATAGTTCACAATCGCGCTGCCAGTAAATCGCTTTGATGTTGGTGAATAATCCTTGCGCCTCGAGGCTGCAGAATTGTATGGAGCCGGTGAGGTATTGCGCTGGTTCGAATTGGAAGTAAGGAAGCTCTTTAGCCATTGTCAGGTTTCGTTTTTGGTTGGTTGTTATTCGTTAAAATATTCACTGTTATCTTGCATGCATTTACTACAGAATAGCTCCGGATAGTACCAGCATTTGTGTTTCCCGCAGCGCACCATTCCCCGATCGGGATAGGATTCAAGCCGTGTTGCCAGGTAGATGAATATTCCAATGGTCAGCAGCACGATGATGAAGAATGCCACGATGGCGATGGTGAGAAGGAAGGAGGAGTTTGGTGTCATGCTGCTTCTGTTTTTTCAAATGTTGTGAGCGAGAGTGAAATTGCTTCGATGATCTTCTGTGCGACCAGCGGCACCACGGAATTGCCGATGAACTTTTTCTGATCAGCCTGTGATCCTACCAGCACATAGCCGGCAGGAAAGCCTTGAATTTTTAACAGCTCCGACACTTTCAGCATCCTCATCAGGATGTCACTGATCCCGTACATTGCCATGAACTCTTTAATCTTCACGGTCATTTCCGAATCACCTTCATACACCGGGATGTTGTATTCACCCTCGTTGATCGTGATCAGATACAGCGGTGCTTTATCCTGACGGGCAATGATGGTGCAGCACGGATCCTCAATAGATCCACCGTTACCATTCCACTGCGGATTGACCAGGTAGTGATGATGCCGGTCAGCTGTGATAGTTCTGGAAGGCTCCTCAATGGAGGCAGGATCATTATTGAACTGCGTGTCCATGATGAAAGGCTTGGCAGTAACCAGGTTCATTTTCGGCGAAGGCATCACAGCTCCTGCAGGATTCTGTATGCTGGAAGATTCACCACCATTTGAAAAGTCCCGGTTTATAAATTGTGAAGTCACTAAACTGCTGCATGCTTTTGTTCTGATCACAGGATGTGGCTTGTTGATATCTGAATCCGTCCCGCTGTTCGTGTAGTAATGTTTTAAGAACTGCACTGTATTTAAAGCCTGATTGTTCACCGTCATGATGGTGCCGGCCGGACCAGTAATAGGAATAGATTTTCCTGCTGGCTTCCCTGAAAAGTTCTTTGTGATGAAATGAGCCTTCACAATTCCAAGCCTTCCCTGAGCTGCGATCACCGGACATGGTTCATCAATACCAGGTGGAATATGCTTACCTGTTTCCTTGTTGATGGAATTGTATTTGAGAAGAAAATGCTCTTTCCCTCCTGCAACATATTTGATCAGCCCGGCATAGATCCTCGACAGCGTTTTTTCTGACAGATCCTTTTTGCGATTAAATATTGATTTACCATGATCGTCCAGGTCCAGCACTTCCTTCACAGCTTTCCATTTTTCGAGCTGTCCAAACATTCCTTCCTTCTTTGGATTCTTCGCGTGTGTCGGCTCCGGCCATGCGACCGGCATTCCTGAAGCTGCGAAAATTCCGAACAGCCTACGGCGGGAAGTGTATGCTCCGAAGTCAGCGGAATTCAGCTTACGGTAATCATAACTATATCCCATGTTCTGGATGTGGTTGCACCACTTCACATAGTCACTGCCCTGATCCTTGCTGACCGGTTTCCCGTTTTCATCCAGCGGACCCCAGGACATGAATTCCTCCACGTTCTCGAACATGAAATACTCTGGTCCGATCGCATCGAGATAGCGGTACATATCAAGAGCCAGTGTTCTGGAATCAGCATCGCGGGGTAGCCCACCCTTTGCTTTTGAAAAGTTTGTGCACTCGAGCGAAGCCCACAGAACGATCACAGCATCGGGATCCGTGGCTCGGATCTTTGCAGCTAGCTGTGTTAACCTGGAAACATCGAAAGCCCGGATGTCCTCGATGAAATGCACCACCTTCGGATGATTGGTTTCGTGGGATGCGATCGCTCCCGGATCATGGTTGATGCATGCAATCACCTGGGCAACTTTCTTTCCGTCAAGGATTGCCTGTTCAACTCCGGTCGTAGTGCCACCTGCACCGCAGAATAAATCGATAAAGTAGATCATAAAGCTTCCTCCATTTTAGGTTGATTAAATAAGTCGATCAGTTTGTTGATGGTGCTGGTTTCAATTTCTCCCACGTTGCCAACGACCTGGTTGTGCATTTCCCGTTTCTCCTGGATGATCTTGTAAATCTTTTCATCGATCGTTTCACTTCCCAGGAAGTATGTGCACATCACAGAGTCCTGCTGCCCGATACGGTGTGCCCTGTCTTCGCACTGATCGCAGTCGGCAGCAGTCCAGGGAAGTTCAATGAACGCAACCCGGGAGCTGGCTGTAAGCGTGAGGCCAACTCCTGCAGCTTTGATCGAGCACAGTATCAGTTTGCAGGAAGAATCATTCTGGAAGCGGTCAACAGAAACCTGCCGGTCGCTCATGGAATCATCCCCGCGAACGGTAACAGCATCCGGATAGTCCTCCATCAGCTTTGCAAATACTTCCTTCAAATGTGCAAATACAATCAGCTTCTCACCTGCCTCAATCGTGTCGTCAATAAACTCCCGGACTTCTTTGATCTTCCCGCGTGCAGAGATCGATTTACAGACACCGATTTTCACCATGACCTCACCGCGCATGCTACGTGCGATCTGCTCATCGGTGGCCTCCCTGTATTGCTTTAGGTACACTTCCAGATCCCGGATAGCATCGTTGTATTCTTTACGGGTATTGATATCACAAAGTATCACCTGGCGCATTTTCGCAGGAAGTTCCTTCAGCACTTCCTCCTTCGCCCTACGGTAAAAACAATGCTGGTTCAGTTTATAGTTCAGCTCCTTCAAATTGGAGGATCCGTTTCCTCCCTGACAGTACCTGGTAATGAAAGTGGGATATGGTTTTATGTTACCGGTAATATCGTTCAGCCTTCCGATGATACCCAGCTGGGCACACAGGTCCGAAGGTTTATTTAAGACAGGCGTTCCGGTAAGCGCCAGACGGAATTCTTTTCCTTCTGCAATGCCGCGAGTGAGTTTTGTCTGAAGCGCACTGAATGATTTTACCCGGTGACTCTCATCGATGATGATGCTTTTGAAATTGTCTTTGAAGTCGGTGAATTCAATATCTTTCAATCGGACGGATTTGCCGGAGGCTGGCATCTTGTGTACGAAATACTTTTTCAGGGATTCATAATTCACAATCACCACATCCACATTGTACACTCCGCTGTTCCAGTATTTCCAATTCTTAACAATCCGTTCATCAAGTACCAAGGCCCGGCGCTTTGTCCACTTAGCCCATTCCCGCTGCCAGTTGATCTTCAGCGATGAGGGACAGACTACAATACACGGGAAAGCATTTGCTCCCTGAACGATGGCAATACTCTGAGCCGTTTTACCAAGACCAGGTTCATCCCCGATGATCAGTTTCTTTTTCTCAAGGCCGTAAGCAACTCCAAGTTTCTGGAATGGGAAAAGCTCTTCCTTCAGATCAATCACCGTGGTCAGCTCCGGCATGGGTGGAAGCGGATCCATATTTATTTCCTGGTGTGGATTGTTCTGGTCGATGTATGCGAAGTGATATTTCTTTGCGAACTCATCCACCTGGGAAGCATAGGTAAGCGGCACCGCCCAGCATTTTTTATCAGCCATCCAGCGGCGAGCAGGAAGACGCTTCAGTGCATCAACAATAAACTGCCGGTACTGGAAGCTGATCTCGAACTGGTTTCTGCCCTTTACAATCTGGTTCATCGAATTCTTCTGATTATTACGATATGCTCAATTTGTTCTGCATAGAATACCTTTCCATCTTTAGAATAATTGCTGCATAAGAATGCCGCCTGGGTCATGGAGTTGGGATAGATAAAAGCTTCCGTCACTTTCAGCGACTTCATTTTACTTTTATACAGGACTCGTTTCATGCTTTCGATTTCAGTATTAAAAAATGCGATTCGTCCGGGAATAGCTGCAGTGATTTTGTTTCACAGTACAGCTGGATGAACAGCATCCTGTCGATATCTTTTTCAATTTGTTTTGCAAGCCACTGAGCATTATTCTCCATAAACCATTTGATCATTTCTCGTTTTACTCCAATCTCTTCGGAAAGCTCCCGATGGCGCTGGAGAAAACGGTTCATACAACCCGCTTATCAGCATCGTGTAAATAGCAACCATTGAACTGAGCATTTCCGCAAGTACATTCCAGGCAGTACCTAGCTTGCTTCTCTCCTAAATCGTAACGAATAACAGCTTTCACTTTCACACCGGCTTTATTAAGATTCGCAACCCGCTGAGAAAGGCAATCAATTCCCATCACGGTGCCGGCATAATACTTATCGATCTGCATGTTATTCTTCTGCCAGAATGCAAGGAGCTTGTGACAGTTGGATTCAGCCCTGTTCTTATTCTCCACCCTTGCCAGGTAGATCTGTGTTGCGCGATCTTCGGAGAATGGGATTGTGAGTTGCTGCTGTGCGTTCATGATTCAAATTTTAATTCATGATCAGAAAACTCGCGCTTGCCTGATTTTGGAGCTGAAGGAGGAAACGATCCTTGGGAATCGTAGTCATGCCATCTTCCTCCATTGAGTTTATACACTTTAATTTTTTCGCCTGTCGCGATTACGGTAGCTTTTTTGATTTGTCCCATGGTGATTAAGCTTTTTGCAATTTAGATTCCTCCTCGGCACAGCGCTTAATATCTTCCATCGCGTCCTCATTGTTTTTAAAGAATTGGTGCAGGTGAACTTCAACAGGACTGGATTCCCGGTAAATCAGCATTGCTGCGAAGGCTGTATCGGTTTTATCTTCCAGCTCCTTTCCTTCTTTCCCGGCCAGTACCGTAACCCATCCCGCACGGCAGTGTGTTGTGTCACAGGAATGCCAGCTTTCCATATTCAAAGCATCAGGTTTGCTGACGGCATCAAGAACTTTCTGGTGAATATTTTCAATTCTAGGAATTACAAAAACGGGCTTCTCTCCTTTTGTTTTTTCCGCTGCCGTCAGGTTTTCGATTTTTTCGCAATCGCTGCAAGAGCTGCAAGAGCTGCAATCGCTGCAAGAGCTGCAATCGCTGCAAGAGCTGCAATCGCTGCAAGAGCTGCAAGAGCTGCAAGAGCTGCAATCGCTGCAAGAGCTGCAATAGCGGCAAGAGCTGCAATAGCGGCAATAGCGGCAAGAGCTGCAAGAGCTGCAATCGCTGCAAGAGCGGCAAGAGCTGCAAGAGCTGCAATTCCAACATCCTTCGTTTGTTTGGTTGTCTACTTCGTATCCGGGATTTGCACTAGCAAATTCCTGCGA
>Ga0208454_1000152_pt1 | contig 47854 bp, 25 predicted proteins | sample EasRivMeERMZT100_FD_187530 | JGI IMG/M metagenome (GOLD analysis project Ga0208454, IMG submission 187530) | Soil microbial communities from meander-bound floodplain in the East River, Colorado, USA - East River MetaG ERMZT100 (SPAdes) (version 2) | ecosystem: Environmental > Terrestrial > Soil...
GTTTGGTGTGTTTGGTTGTGGTTTTCTTTCACCGCCAAGCCTGTCTGCTCGGCGGCCAAACCACCAACCGCATTTTCAACTACGCCGCGGACATTCCCGCGCATTGCAGGCAGCGCATGATACGGGTCATAGCGCGTGCGTTTCTGTTTATGCGGTGATGAAGAGCATCTATAAACCGGACAAGGCAAGTCTTCGGGCCATCAGCAGTTTGCCCAAAAAGGATAGCACCCCTGCCCAAACCTTGACGCGCATGGAAGCCACCTCGAAGTTGTGGGCGGAACTCCCGAACCCGCCCGGTTCTGCTTCAGCTTTTGTCGCGGGCCCAATCACGAAGGTTGCCTTCGATGGGTTGCTGACAGATTTGCGCACGAAACACGCAAACTTTTTTCAATGCGATCAGGCATTTCAAATGAAGGAAGGCGCGTTGCACGTCGCCGATGACACGAATACCGAATTTATCACCGGCGCCCTCATACAAGGACGGGCACAGTTCCCCCTCGGCTCAGCCGAGCGGGGAGTCATTGATGCAGTCCCCACAGAATCGAGCACGCCCATACCGGGGCAAGCGGTGATTACAGAAGCAGCTTCCTCGGGACCGGGCACTGTGCACTTGCTCTTTAGCGCGCCGCACGCGACGAGTTACACACTCCTCCACAAAGGGCAAACGGACACCGGTTTTGCTGTCGTGCAGGAAGGGCCACTCAACTCTTACGACGCGGTAAATGTCCCGCCAGGACAAAATGTGTATAAAGCATTTGGCGTGAATTCGCGGGGTACCGGGTCAGAAGCCACAGTGACGGTGGCTGTGGCGGCCGAAGCGGCAGCTTAATAGAAGCGATCAAACAGAAGTCTTCCTGACGGAGCGGCATCAGAAGTGCCGCTCCGTTTTTTTCTTACCATCCTGCGATTGCCTTGCCTATCTATGAGATGCCGGGGAGAGTTCTGCCTTTGCTGCTTGTTATATTGAGGGACATGCGTTAGAAGTGTCTCCCGATGGAAGCTACAGCCAAGACCAAACTTCGATCTTCCCCTTTAAAAGGCAGACGTTGGTCTGCCTACTATTAGTTAGCTGCTGCATCGATGAATACTTGGGAGATGGACTCGATTACCTCAGTGCCAAAGTTGCTTGCAGCGATATCGGAGTTTCTTCCGGCAGCGCGCACAGTGAGCTTTGAGATTCAAAATGCGTGCTCGGAGACGCGGAAGATATACGCCAAGCATCATTCACACGAAAAATTCCGACCGTATCGTGACACCATCGCCCCAAGAACACAACTTCACTACTGCGTCATCAGCAAGTCGCTCGCCGAGGATTTGGAAGAGGTCCTGCGCAGCCACAAAGTGAAAGATGTGTTCTGGCACATCAAAGGGTTTGACGACCGAAAGATGCTCTTTGCCATTCACGATGCCGACATGGGTGACGCGGTGTTCTTTTCCAGCTACATTGACCGCGAGGTGATTTGCTCGATTGGTTCCGCCATCGGGCGAGAGCCGACCAACCTCCAAACAGGATACGATTGGAATGAAAACCATCGGCGTAAAAAAAGCAGCTAACAAGCCGGCTGCACCGAACTCGGCGGGAGCGTCTCAGTTGAATTCAACGCATAACTGGCGCCGAGTCGGTGAGCCGGGGCGTTAGGCCACTACACACGTTTATGACACTACGACATCTCATCACGATTATGGGTCTCCTCTCATTTCTCCTAGGCGGGTGCAGCAAGCAGTCCGCGCCACCGAGTGCACCGAGTCCCGATGCACCCGTCCTAAAGGTCGCGGTCTTTGCCGATGGTCGGCTCACTGCGGATGGCACGGCATCTACCATTCAGCAGCTTCGAGAGTCGCTGCGCAGTTTGAGCGAGAAACAAGGAGTCGTTTGGTATTACCGCGAGGCAGGCCAGCAAGAGCCGCCGCCCATTGCGACGGAGGTGATGCAAGCGGTCATCGACGCGCGGCTACCGATTCGGCTTTCGAGCCGTCCCGATTACTCTGATTCCATTACGAAGTGAGTATGGACACCCAGCGGCCTAACCATGCGCTCCAGTGAACTGGCCGGGCTGTTCCAGTTTGGATGCCCGTCTCGATTCTGGGCCGCCGAGTTGTTCGCGGCCAGTCACTGAGCTCTCGTTAGTTGCCGCCGAACGTCGCGCATGACAAATGAATCTCTGCTTGGTCAAATCATGATAACCGAAAGGAATAAAATGAAGAAAGTTGCCATCGTTATCGGGGTGCTGGTTGCTGTGTTCATAGGCGTGGGTGGTATCCTCCCCGCGCTGGCTAAGGTGCGGGACATCGGAGCGATTCCCAGCGCGTTCGTCGGGTCGTACACACTTGGGGTTTTCTTGCTTACCAGTCTTGGCGCGAGCGCCGTCTCGTACGCCATCAGCAGGCGCAAGGCGGCCTAACCATGCACATGAAAACAAACACTGTCATCACGTCCGTCCTAATCGCGCTGGCTGTCAGCAGTTGCTCAACAGCGCCGGATTCACCCACGCTGCAACACACGCTCACCATTAAGCCCGCAATCAAGAAGGTATTTCATAGCGGCGACGCCATCGAGGTTCGCTCCGTCGCCGGCACCGCGCCGAAGTTTCAGACCGGCGGCACTTATCGGGTCGTAGGCACCTGCCGCCAACAAACCCTGAAGAACGCAACGCTTTACCTCGGCAATACTGCCGAATCCGGCCCGGATGCGATCGTCGCCAACGCAGGTTCATCGCTCTCCAAACCGCTTCCGAACGGAACCACCGAGTTCGACATCACTTTCACCCTGCTGCGGCCAGGACTCCTTCACGTCACTATTTACGATCTGGATAACCACGATAAGAACGACAACGCTTATGCGGGCATCTATCTTGGCGACGTTGTTTTTACGCCGCAAGCTCGCCAAGAGCCTAAATTACGATGAGCGGATCGGGAATGAATGGGTGACCCCAATTGTTCAATTGCCATCGACTTCTTCGTCCAGGTCCTGGGCATGAGCTTCCACGACGCCATGCGAGAAATCACGGGCTCATAAGCCGGGCGGCAAGAATCGGAAAACGGCCCCCGGGTGTCGCAGCGCTACGACGCCAGCGCGGCCCTCTTTGGCTGCGAAAGTGAAAAACCCGATCGTACGATGCCAGTGCGGCCACCCGCGATACTGGCAGAAAAGTCATCCGATTGGCTCCCAGCCGTCGTACGGCTACGACCACAGCCTGGTTATTCGGCCACGAATTACGATGCCAGTCCGGTCAAACCTCCAAAAACCTTGCGACCCCAATTCGGTGAATTATGTGGAGCTCCACATAATTCACCTTATGTTGAGCGTTCAGTAATGTGGAGTTGGGCACCTGTTCTCTACGCTGATAGGCTTGGAGTGCGGGTCGAACTCCACATAATTGACGGGGTTTGGAAGTCGAGGGTTGCCTTGGCGGATGAAAGCAACACTTCTACTTCCTTTTCATCAGCGTCATCCGCGAGCTCTGCGACGTTGGCGCACGTTTCCAATCTTTGGCGCTCATGTGGACGATTTCGTTCACTGGCTTTGTGACCGTGGTTATTCGGACGCATCCATCAACCAATGCTGGTGGGTCATGCCGCAAGTGCTGGGCTGGCTTCGGCGCAGAAAGATTCTCTCGCTGAAGCAGCTTAACTTGCACTTGCTGCAGGAGGTTTATCACTACTATCGGCCCAGAGATCATCACGTCAGTCGTGCGGTCCGTTGCCTGTGCGGATTCTTTAAAGAGCGGAAGATCGTGCCCGAAGGACGGGGCCCACGAGTGTCCACCTCCGAAGTCGAGCGCCATCGGTTTGCAAATTATCTCCGTGAGAGCCGCCATCTTTCTTGCCTAACCATTCTGGCGCATACACGGCGAGTTCGATTTTTCCTTAAGTTCATCAAATTCGATCATGATCCATTTTGCCTGCGGCGGCTTCAGTTCAATCAAATCGACGGCTTTCTCCATCAGGCGGCGCGAACGAACAGTCGCGTCAGCATGCAGCAGGTCGTGGCCACGGTCCGGAATTTCTTACGCTGGAAGCATGAAGAGGGAACACTTTCTCGACCACTGCACCTGCAAATCGACACTCCCCGGGTGTATCGATTGGAGCGGTTGCCGCAGACCCTTCCGTGGACGCAAGTACAGGCATTACTTGGTTCCATTGATCGATCCGATGCATTGGGGCAGCGCGATTTCACTCTGCTCTACCTTGCCGCTGCCTATGGTTTGCGCAGCAGTGAATTGGTCGGCTTAACTCTCGATGATATCGACTGGCGCAGACGCACGTTGCAGGTGCATCAACGGAAGACCCGGCAGGCGATCCAACTGCCTCTGACCGATGAAGCCGCAACGGTTCTAGTCAGATATTTGCGGAAGACCCGCCCAACAAGCCACCACCGCCACTTGTTCCTTCGTCACCAAGCCCCTGCCGGTCCGATGGCACCTGAGATGGTAGGCAACGTGTTGGAGCGCCGAGTTCGGCTGAGCGGATTGAAATTGCCGCCGATCAGCCCCCATGCGCTTCGCCATTCCTTTGCGGTGCATCTGCTGCGCCAAGGCGTGAGCATGAAAAGTATTGGGGACACCCTTGGTCATCGAGAGATTGAAAGCACCCTCACCTATCTTCGATTGGATCTGGAAGATCTGCGCATGGTCGCCTTGCCAGTGCCGACGGCTGCGGGAGCTTCTCCCCAGCCGTCGGCTTCCGCAAATTACCGGCCGCGCCCAAGGGCCGCTTCCTTTTTGCGGCGCCTTCCCAAACGCTTTCGCAGTAAATTATCTGCCTCTCTGCAGGGATTTGTGCGCCTCAAACACACGCTGGGATGCCGTTACCTTTGTGAAGCAGCCATGTTGCGTCGCTGGGATGACTTTGTTCATCGTCGCTATCCAACAGCTCGGAAAGTTAGGCCTGCGATGTTCTTCGCGTGGACGCAAGAACTGGCTCACTTGAGTTCTGGCGTACGCCGCATGTATCAGCGGGTGGTCAGGAGCTTTCTCGAATTTCATGCCCGGGATCATGCCGACACGTTCATTCCTGACACCCTGACTTTCCCAAAGCCAACGCCGCGACCAATGCATCGGATCGTTTCGGAGGCCGAAATGGCTCGCGTCCTCGACGCCGCACGGAAACTGCCTCCATCTCGTAACAACCCTTTGCGCGCCGATATCTTCCGCTTGGGCTTCGTCCTGCTCTTTTGCTGTGGGTTGCGGTCCGGTGAACTGCGCCGGTTGACATTGGGGAACATCGACATGGACCAGAGCCTAATCCACATCGAAAACACCAAGTTCCACAAATCCCGTTTGGTTGCGTTCTCGCCGACCGTCGCGCACGAAATCAAGCAGTATCTTCAGCGGCGACGGAAACGGAAACGCTCCGTCTCCAGCGAGACGTTCCTTCTGAGCGATGGAATCGAAGGACACAAGGCTTACGCCGATCACACTCTCATGGCTGTCTGGCATCAGTTGTGTATCAGCACCCACTTGCTGGACGGATATGGGCATCCACCGCGCATCCACGATCTACGCCACAGCTTTGCAGCAAATGTTCTGCAACGCTGGTATGCAGAGGGGGCGGACGTTCAAGCGCGATTGCCCCATCTGGCGACTTATCTCGGTCATGCAGATGTGGCCAGTACACACTACTATCTGCAACTGACGCCGCAGCTACGCCAGTCCGCCAGCCGCCGCTTTCATCAACAGTTTGCTCCTCTCTTTACAGCCGGAGGTGCCTCGTGAAATCGAACGGCCATTCAACCCTGGCTTCCCTGCTGAACAGCTTCTTTACCGACTACCTGCCTCGTCAGCGATCTCTCAGCCCCCACACCCTGCACAGTTACCGGGATGCTCTCAAATTACTTCTGCTGTTCGTCGCCGGAAAAAGGCGCGACCCGACCGAACTGACCCTTGAAGAGATCGATGCCCAACGCGTGACGACATTCCTGGCGCATCTTGAAACGCAACGGCGCAACGGAGCCGAAACACTGAACGTACGCCTCAGTGCCATCCATAGTTTTTTCCGTTTTGTAGCCCTGCAGTGCCCGGAACACCTGAGCCAAGCGCAACGCATCCTCAGCGTCCCTTTCAAGCGAAGAGCCATCCGTGAAGTCCACCATCTGGATTTTGACGAGATCCAGGCATTGTTACGCACGGTGGATCGTCAAAGCTCGGCGGGTCGTCGGGACTTCGCGTTGTTGAGCCTGATGTTCAACACCGGAGCGCGCGTCGGGGAAATCGTGGGTCTGCAGGTCGCTGACCTGCGTCTAACTCCGCCTCCAAGCGTTTTGCTTCATGGCAAAGGCCGCAAGGAGAGAGTCTGTCCTCTTTGGCCGGAAACGGCTACCCTGTTGCGTCAGTTGGTCGAAGAACGGGGCGTGTTGCCGAATGCCGCCGTCGCATTGTTCCTCAATCATCGTGGCACAACGCTGACACGCTTTGGAGTCCGCTTAATTTTGAAAAAGTACGTCCGGAAAGCTGCTCAACGTCAGCCTTCGCTACGCGACAAGCGCCTTCATCCGCACAGCCTACGGCACAGCACTGCCGTCCACCTGCTGCGTTCCGGGGTTGATATCAGTACCATCGCCAACTGGCTGGGGCACGCCAGCATGAATACGACCGGTAAGTATCTGGCCGTTGATCTCGAAGCAAAACGTGCGGCGTTGGCAAAGGCCAAACCCATTCTCAAAGGCCAGCATCGGTTGGGCAAATGGCGCACGGATCGCAATCTAATCCGGTGGTTGGAAGATCTGTGATGCAAGAAATAATGTGGAGTTCCAAGGCCATCCGGTTCGCTCTGGCACGAAAGAAAACTTTCCAACTCCACATTACTGAACGCTCAACATAAGGGGAATTATGTGGAGCTCCACATAATTCACCGAATTGGCGTCGTAGGGATTTGGGGCGCTTGGCCGAGTTGGCATCGTAATTTGCGGCCGAATAACCAAGCTGTGGTCGTAGCCGTACGACGGCGGGGAGCGAGGCGGAGGATTTTTCCGGAAACATCGTGGGTGGCCGCACTGGCATCGTAGGATCGGGTTTTTCACCTTCGCGGCGAAAGAGGGCCTCGCTGGCGTCGTAGCGTTACGACACCAGGGGCCGTTTCGGATTCTTGCCGCCCGGCTTATGTGCCCGTGATTTCTCGCATGGCGTCGTGGAAGCTCATGCCCAGGACCTGGACGAAGAAGTCGATGGTGTTGCCGGCCAGCTGGCGCTGGGGCCAGTGTCCCAGAAGCGGATTCGCCCTGTCGCTATTGCGTGGTTTAATTCATGAATGCTCCGGTTGGATGCTTCTGTTTCCACGAGTTTGCCGAGCTTTCCTTACGATTCTCCGCTTCAGTCGCGCGGTCATAGTTCCTTGGCACACCACTCGCTAACGAGGACGCCATGAATGTAAGATTTACTTTGCGATTGAATATGATGAACACGTTGACCGGCTTTCTGGCCGGAGAGGAGACGGAGCCGATTTGGAAGTCGGTGCCAGCCTTCGTGCGCGCGGTCAACGATCTTCAGGAACTGCTCGATGAAATCGTGGCGGCCGGCGAGGCACAGAATGGCCGCGTCGGCCCGGCGGCGGACCGCAAGCGCGCGTTGCAACTGCTCGGCGACGAAGCCCACGTCATCGCTTCGGCTATCCATGCCTGCGCCGTGGATGCGGGCAACGAAGCGCTGGCGACGCGGATGGACCTTTCGCGCTCGGATGTTACCAAAGGCAGCAATACAAGCGTGGTGGCCCGTTGCCGTGATATCCTGAATGCGGCAACGGAAAATGCCGAGACGTTAAAGGATTACGACGTGGCCAGCGCGGACATCAATTCACTCAAGAAGCGCGTGGATGCATTTGATGGCGTCAAATCCAAACCGCGTGAGAAAATTGCCACCAGCAGCGCGGCAACCAAGCGCTTGCCGAAGTTTTTCCGTCAGGCCAATGCGGTGCTGACGCGGCGGTTGGACAAACTCGCCGTGAAACTGAGCGCATCGCACCCAAAGTTTTATGAGGAGTATCGAGCGGCGCGCAATATTGTCGGAAATGGCCGCTCTGCCAGTAAAGGCGCGAGAGTCATCCCAGCACCGACCACAACGCCGGTATCCGAAGCGGCGTAATCCAGCTCCAGTTAAACCGCTTTTGGAAACATGGGCTCGAACAGAGCCTGGATTCGGAGAAGGACCACGGTCCTTCTCCAACACGTTCTTGCTGGTGGATTCTCTGGTCGCTTACGCACGAGCAAACAAGGCCGGGCAAACTTTCACACGCCGAAGTGGAATAAATCCGTAACGAGGCAATTCTTTAAGTAGAAGGAAACCAGCGAACTCTCGGACTGCGCAGTGATGGCTCAAATTCAGGCCCAGAATTCACTTGCCTCAGTACGCGCTCGATTAGAAGGTTTGCATGGACGTAGGGGTCTCATGTCCGAGAGAACGACAACTTACTTTATGCGGAGCATCCAACAACTCATCGAGCAATATCCAAACGAATGGCTCCCGATCAATGTGAAGGCCGAAGAAGGGGGCCAGCCGAAAGCGGGCGAGTTGGTTTGCCACGTCAAAGATCGCGATGAGGTCTGGCGGAAGACCAGAAACCGGCGACGGCTGTACATTGTTTATGCCGGTCCGGCGCTCAAAGAGGGTTACGCCGCCGCGTTCTGAATGTGAAACGTGAGCGTCTCTCATTAACACCCTGCTTTAGCTGGGTGTGCTCAGAGCGCCGAGGCCGAAACCGTTTCAACGGTTTCACATGTGCCAACGAAACCGTTGAAACCGTTGAAACGGTTCCGGCTGCCTTAAGGCGCGTAAACACCCAGCTAAAGCAGGGTGTTAATGAGAAGGGTTTCTCGCCAAGGCGCAAAGCCAAACTCCGTTCAGCAATGCTTGCTGTCTGTTTACTGGCTGCTGCGCACAATGCTGGCGAAGCGTCGAATGCGTCTTCACATTCCGGCTTGGGTCCGCCCATTGCAGTCCCTCGCGATCCTCCTGCGGGCAAAACAATAAAACCCCGCAACCGGATCGACCAAACTCCCGCCGAAGCCCATGCCAAAAGCGCCGGCTGCATGGAATGCCACAAAGGAGTGAACGAGATGCACCATTCGCCCAACGTCGTGCTCGGCTGCACCGACTGTCATGGCGGCAATCCCACTCCCGGCTTGTCGAATATGCGTAAGGCGCACGTCCAGCCACGCAATCCGATCTTCTGGCAAAGCGCGGCGAACCCAAACGATTCCAGTGTGCTGCTGAACCATGAATCCGAGGAGTTCATCCAATTTGTTAATCCAGGCGATCTGCGCGTGGCGCAGAAGACCTGCGGATTGTGCCACCAGGAATCTGTCAAGCACGTCGAGCTCAGCATGATGAACCATGGCGCGATGCTTTGGGGCGCCGCCCTCTACAACAATGGAAGTGTCCCGCACAAGGATTATCGATACGGCCAGGCGTATGGCCCGAACGGCGAGCCTCTGCGTCTGATAAATCCGGACCCCGTTTCTGCGGAAGAGACTCGCAAACATGGCGTCCTGCCTTATCTCGATCCGTTGCCGCGTTTTGCCCTGAGTCAGCCCGGAAACATCTTGCGCATCTTTGAGCGCGGTGGGGAGAAGCCGTTGCCACTCGGCATTCCCAATTTAAACGAGCCGCCCGGCCGTCCCCTGCGCCGCTTGTCTGAACGCGGCCTGGGCACGCTCAATCGTATCGATCCCGTTTTTCTGAACCTGCAAAAGACGCGCCTGCACGATCCGCTGCTCGGTTTCATGGGAGCGAACAACAATCCCGGTGACTATCGCTCCAGTGGCTGTTCGGCCTGTCATGTTGTTTATGCCAACGACCGCTCGCCCACTCACTCCGGCTGGTACAGCAAGTATGGTCATCAGGGATTGAGCTTCAACCCCGACCCGCAAATCTCCAAAAAGGAGCGGGGCCATCCCATCGCGCACAGGTTCACGCGCTCGATTCCCGCCAGCCAATGCATGACCTGCCACATGCACCAGGGCAATTTGTTCGTCAATCCCTACCTCGGTTACACCTGGTGGGATCAGGAGAGCGACGGTGAAGTCATGTATCCGCCGCAGCAGAAAAACCCGACGGAACACGAACTGGCCGCATCGTTGCGGCGCAATCCCGAAGCGGCCGCCGCGCGCGGGCTGTGGAGCGACCTGGAGTTTCTGGAAAAGCTCGCGGAGAAGAATCCGGAGTTGAAACACAACCAGTTCGCCGATTATCACGGACACGGCTGGGTGTTTCGCGCCGTGTTCAAGAAGGATCGGAAGGGGAACTTGCTCGATCGGGACGACCAGGTCATTCCACAGGGCGATCCGGCAAAGTGGAGCAGGGCGGTCCACTTGAAAGATGTTCATCTCGCGCGCGGCATGCAGTGCGTGGATTGCCATTTCTTGAACGACGTGCATGGCAACGGGAAGCTTTACGGTGAGCCCCGCGCCGCCACGACCATCGAGTGCATCGACTGCCACGGCACGATCAACAAGCGCCCGACGCTGATCACTTCCGGCAATGGCGGCCAGGTCGATTTGAGCCAGACCTCGACTCCGTGGGGACCCCGCTTCCAGTGGGATGGAACGCGGCTTTTCCAGGGAGCGATGATGAGTCCGGACACGCGTTGGGAAATCCCGCAGACGATCGACACGATTGATCCGAAATCCAGGCACTACAATCCCAAGTCGCGTTACGCCAAAACGCTCCGGCGGGATGGTACCACCTGGGGCGACGTGCCGGAGGCTTCCTCCTGTCCTCAAAAGCTCGCGCACGACAACAGTTCCATCTCCTGCCAGGTTTGCCACAGTTCGTGGGCGACCAGTTGCTTCGGGTGCCATCTGCCCATGAAGGCCAACCAACGCGTGCCGCTGAATAAGTTTGAGGGCATGACCACGCGCAATTACACCTCCTACAATCCCCAGGTCCTGCGCGACGACGTCTTCATGCTCGGCCTGGACAGCACCGTAAAGAGCAATCGCCTCGCGGTCATTCGTTCGTCCAGCGCCGTGCTGGTCGGGTCGCAAAACGCGAATCGTGAATGGGTTTATTCCCAGCAGCAGACGATTTCGGCCGAAGGCTACAGCGGACAGGCGTTCAACCCGCACTTTCCTCACACCACCAGTGGAGTCGGCACGACCAGGAATTGCACCGACTGCCATCTCTCGAAGCAAAACGATAACAACGCCATCATGGCCCAACTGCTGGGCTTCGGCACGGGCACCGTGAACTTTTTCGGGCGTTACGCTTACGTTGGCGCGGGCAAGGAGGGGCTTTATGCTGTCGTTTGGACGGAACAGGACGAACCGCAGGCAGCCATGGGCAGCCATCTTCACCGCCTTGCTTACCCGGACAATTTTCAAAAGCACCAGGCCGGCGGGCAACGGCTCGAGGAAGGGCACCATCATCACGCCAGGGAGATTCTCGATCTGACGCTGCGTGGGGAATATCTTTACACCGCCAACGGCGAGGATGGCTTCGAGGTTTTCGACGTCGCCAACATCGACCAGAAAGGTTTCTCGGAGCGCATGGTGAGCGCGCCAGTGTCGCCCCTCGGCCAACGGACGCACGTGCGGACCAAATACGCCACCTCGGTCGCGCTGCCCAGCACGCTCGCGCTCGATCCGGCCCGCGCGCGTTTGCCGGAGAACGAGGAGCAACCTATCCATCCGCTCTATGCTTACGTTTATATCACCGACCGCGAGGAAGGCCTGGTGATCGTGAACGTCGCTACGCTTGTGGATGGCAATCCAGCCAATAACTTTCTCAAGAAGGACGTGGTGTTTAATCCCGATGGCAAACTGTGGGACGCCACTCATTGTTATGTCGCGGGAAACCGCCTGTACATCACGTGCCGGCGGGGTTTGCTCGTCGTGGACATCGACGATCCGTTGAAGCCTCGCCTCATCGGTGAACTGACAGGCGACTTTTTGCGCAATCCCCGCGCGCTCGCCATTCAATTTCGCTATGCGTTTATCAGCGACGAAGAAGGCTTGAAGGTATGTGACATCACCGATCCCACCCGGCCCAGGCCGATCGCCACGGGCGTGGTGAAGCTGAAAAATGCCCAGCGGCTTTACGCGGCCCGCACCTCCGCCTACGTGGCCAACGGCGCCGAAGGATTGGCCATCATCGACATTGAGAATCCGGAACAGCCGAAGCTCGATCAAATGTTCAACGCCGGCGGCGCACTCAACGACACGCGCGCCGTGCAGATTGGGTCCGTGAACGCCTCGCAGTTTGCATTGGTCGCGGATGGCCGGAACGGCCTTCGCGTATTGCAACTCATCTCGCCAGAGAACGTCCCTGGCTTTGCGGGCTTCAGTCCTCGCCCGAATCCAAAACTCATCGCCACGTATCGGACGAAGGGCGAGGCAGTCGCGGTTTCGCGCGGCCTGGACCGCGATCGCGTCGTCGATGAAACCGGTCATCAAACCGTGGTGTTCGGCCGGCGCGGCTCCCGTCCATTCCATGAAGATGAAATGACTGCGTTCTTCCGTCATTTTGAAGGCTACTATCCGGCCAACCCGGCGGATAAGCGCACCGGCAGCCTTTACACCGTGGAAGACGTGACCGTGAGTGACGGGCAACTGCGGACTAAATCCGGTCCGGCGCTGGGCGAGCCGTTGAAGTTTCAGGCCGAACCTGCGCCGACCCAATCGCCCTCATCGCCTTCCCAGCGGCTAATGCGTAGAGGCAAATGATCGTGTGATTGAGCATTGAAATTACCCGGCGATTTTATAATCCTAACGTCGGACGAAAAACGATGCCGACTACCACCTTAAGGATTCACGACGAAACCGCGTCCGGCCAGAAATCGTATGGGGCTGGGCAGACAGCCTTCGATGGTTTCCATCATCGCTGTTCCGGCTCGTAACTCAACAGCCTGCGTATCTATGCAACGGAAAACTTCCCTCGGCAAAAAGCTGCGCTCAGGTTCATCAAGGCCCGGCGCGACTGCCCAGGACCGTTCCAAACAGAGCACTGGCCGTTCGGCGGGACCACGGCGTTGGCCCAAAATGACGTTGCCGCAGATGCTGGAGGCAACGGCCAGGAAGTTCCCCGGTCGCACGGCGCTGATCTATTTCGGCAACCGCATCACTTACGGCCAGCTTCTCGATCACACGTCGCGATGCGCCGCCGGATTGCAAGCCTGCGGCGTAAAGAAGGGCGATCGCGTGGCCCTGATGATGCCCAACTGTCCGCAGTTTGTGATCGCCTATTTTGGCGCACTGCGGGCCGGCGCAATTGTCACCGCCACCACCCCGATTTACACCGCGCGCGAGGTCGGTCATCAGTGGGCCGATGCGGGCGCCGAACTGGCGATTGTCGAAGATCGATTGCTTGGCGTTGTAGACGCGGCTCGCGCACACCTGCCCCGACTGAAAACGGTCGTCGTGACCGGGACGACTCATTACGACGCCAAAAGTTTTGCGAAGCTTTGCCAGCGCCTGCGCGCCAAAGGCAAGGCAGGCAAACGGCCATCCGGAGTCTCGATGGCCGAGGGTCCGATTTCGTGGGAAGAACTTCTTTCCATCGACTCAGCGCCACGCCGGGTGTCGTTGCATCCCGCCGATATCGCCTGCCTGCAATACACCGGGGGCACCACCGGCGTTTCCAAAGGCGCGGTCCTGACTCACGCCAATCTCGTCATTAACGCGCATCAAACCAGGCAGTGGCTCTCCAGCGGCAGGGCGGGAGCGGACACGATGGTCGGGGCATTGCCGTTCTTTCACATCTATGCGATGACGTGTGTGATAATTTCGGCGGTCATGGCAGGCGGCACCGTCATCATCCTGCCGCGCTTCGAATTGGACGTGGCCATGAATGCCATTCGCAAATATCGCCCCACCGTCTTTCACGGCGTTCCTACGATGTATGTGGCGTTCAATGCGCTGACGAAGGTCAAGCCAGGCGACTTCAAGTCGTTCCGGGTTTGCATGAGTGGCGGCGCTCCGCTGCCTGTCGAAGTGCAGGAGAAGTTTGAACGCCTCACCGGTGCGCGCCTGGTGGAGGGCTACGGACTCACCGAGGCATCACCGGTCACACACGTCAATCCGCCCGATGGCGTGAGCAAGGCCGGCAGCATCGGCCTGCTCATTCCGGGCACCGAAGCCAAGATCATGGACCTGGAAACCGGGCGACGCGAAATGCCCGATGGCGAAATCGGTGAAATCGTCATCCGCGGCCCCCAGGTAATGAAAGGCTACTGGAACAAGCGCAAGGAAACGGCCAAGGTTCTTCGCAACGGGTGGCTTTACACCGGTGACATCGCCCGCCGCGATGCCGATGGTTATTTTTCGATCGTGGACCGCAAGAAGGACATGATCATCGCAGGTGGATTCAACATTTATCCGCGCGAGGTGGAGGAAGTATTGTTCGAACATCCCAAGGTCAAAGAAGCTGTCGTCATCGGCGTGCCCGATGAATATCGCGGCGAGACGGTGAAGGCGTTCATTGTCGCCGAGGAGGGCGCGGCGCTCACATCCAAGGAGATTATGGCCTTTTGTCGCGAGCGGCTCGCCGCTTATAAAGTCCCGACTGAGATCGAGTTTCGAGATTCGCTGCCAAAGTCGAGCGTCGGAAAATATCTGCGCCGCGAGCTGAGGAACTTGTCGGCGGGCGCGCCCGCCGCGTCGGTGGACAAGAAATCACCGGAAGAACAGCCGCAGCCCGCATTGCCACGTTAATCCAATATATGGTTACAATCAAAAAGGCTGCTGTCATCGGCGCGGGCACCATGGGCGCGCAGATTGCCGCACATCTGACCAACGTCGGAATCCCCACCCTGCTCATGGACGTGGTCCCGACCGAACTGACGCCCGAGGAGCAAAAGCGCGGGCTCTCGCTGCAACACCCCGAGGTGCGCAATCGGGTGACGAAATCCCTCTTTGAGCGGGCGAAGAGGCTTTCGCCGGCTCCATTCTTTGTCCCGGAGGCGGCTGACCTGATCACGATCGGGAACGTTGACGACGATCTGCCCGCCGTGCAAGAAGCCGATTGGATCATCGAAGCGGTGCTGGAGCGGATGGAGTTGAAGCGCTCCGTTCATTCCCGGATCGCGGTCCATGCCCGGCCGGATGCCATCGTGACGACCAACACTTCCGGACTTTCCATCAACGGCATGACCCAAGACCTGCCCCCGGATCGTCGCCGGCGATTCTTCGGCACGCACTTTTTCAATCCGCCGCGCTACATGCGACTGCTGGAAATCATTCCCGTGAGCGCGACCGATGAGGGTCTGCTGAACGCGTTCATCACGTTCGCGGAAAGCGTTCTTGGCAAAGGCATCGTGCGGTGCAGAGACACGCCCGGTTTTGTGGCCAATCGCATCGGTTGCTTTGCCATGCAGCAGGTGATGTGGCTGACGGTGGAAGAGAATCTTGGGCTCGATGAGGTCGATGCCATCACCGGTCCAGCCATGGGCCGCCCGAAGAGCGGCACGTATCGCCTGGGTGACATCGTTGGCGTGGACCTGATGGTTCAGGTGGGCAAAAACTTTGCCGCGGAACTGAAGCACGATCCGGACGTGGCGATCTTTCGATTGCCGGAGTTCATCAACGAGATGATCCGGCGCGGCTGGTGGGGGGAAAAGAAAGGCCAGGGCTTCTACAAGCGCGTGAAGAGCGAGAAGGGCGCCGAAATTCTCACCCTCGATTACAAGACGCTGGAGTATCGCCCGCGCCGCGAAGCCCAATTTCCATCGCTGGCAGCCGTCGCCAGGATTGCCGATCCTGCCGAGCGCATTCGCACGCTCTGCGCTGCGTCCGATCCAGCCGGCGCCTTTGCCTGGAAACATCTCAGCGCGGTCCTTTGCTATACGGCCAACCGTCTGACCGAAATCGCCGACGACATTGTCACGGTCGATAACGCGCTCAAATGGGGTTTCAACTGGGAACTTGGGCCGTTTGAAATCTGGGACGCTCTGGGAGTCCGCCAAACCGCCGAACGATTGGAAAAGGAACGACGCGAAATTCCCCAGCTCGTTCGCGATCTGATCGCGTCGGGCAGGAATTCCTTTTACGCGCTGCACGACGGGCGCCGCCTGTTCTTCGACCTTGGGAGGAAGGATTACGTTCCGGTTCCGACATCACCCAAGGCCATCAGCTTGCCGCTGCTGCATCAGAGCAAAAGAATTATCCGCACGAATCCCGGGGCGAGCCTGATCGATCTCGGCGATGGCGTCGCCTGCCTGGAGTTTCACACCCGGATGAACGTCATCGGTCCGGAGCAGATGGGCATGTGGCGAGAAGCGCTGGAAGAAGTGCGCAACAATTTTGTCGGGCTCGTGATCGGCAATCAGGGCGAACACTTTTCCGCCGGCGCGAATTTGAAGGCCATTGTCCCCCAGATTGAGAATCAGCAATGGGATGCCATTGACCAGGGCATTCGCGCCTTTCAGCAGGCTACGAGCAGCCTGCGACAATTCGAGAAGCCGGTCATTGTGGCCTGTCATGGCTACACCCTGGGCGGTGGATGCGAGATCTCACTGGCCGCCGATCGTGTCGTGGCCGCCGCCGAGACGTATATGGGCTTGCCGGAAGTGGGGGTGGGGCTGATCCCTGCCGCGGGCGGCACCAAGGAAATGTTGATCCGTTGCACCGAATGCATGCCCCGCTCCGAAGAAACCGACTATTTCCCGTTCGTCCGCCAGGCCTGGGAGACGACTGGTCTGGGGAAGGTTTCAACCAGCGCGCACGAAGCCGCCAAATTGAAATATTTGCGTGCCAGCGAAGCGATCATCGTGCTCAACCGCGATTGGCTCATCGGCGAAGCGAAGGGAAAAGTTTTGCAGCGAGCGGCCGAGGGTTACCGGCCAAGACCCCAGCGCAAGGACATCCCCGCGATTGGCCAGAGCGGCTGGGCGCAGTTTAAGATGATTCTTCACCAGATGCGCGTCGCCGGGCAAATCAGCGAGTACGACCAGAAGATTGGGACAAAACTGGCTTACATTCTTTGCGGCGGGGATCTGACCTCGCTGCATTTTGTCTCCGAGCAATACATCCTGGACCTGGAACGTGAGGTTTTCCTGAGCCTGTGCGGCGAACCCAAAACGCTGGAACGCATCAAGCACACGCTCAAGACCGGAAAACCTTTGCGGAACTAAGATGGATTAGAATTGGCAAAAATAAGATCTGTCCTATGAAAGAAGCCTTCATCGTTTCTGCCGTGCGCACGCCCGTCGGCAAAGCGCCCAACGGACGCATTCGCACGGTGCGTCCCGACGATCTGGCCGCCTTGGTGATTGAAGAAGTGCTCAAACGCGCGCCTCAAGTTTCTGCGGACCAAGTTGAAGATGTTATCCTCGGTTGCGCGATGCCTGAGGGGCCGCAGGGAATGAATCTCGCCCGCATTGCCGCTCAGCGCGCGGGACTTCCTGATGTGGTTCCGGGCGTGACCATCAATCGCTTTTGCGCTTCCGGCCTGGAAGCCATTGCCATGGCCGCGCAACGCATCCTCAGCGGCATGGCGGAGGTCATCATCGCCGGCGGCGCGGAAAGCATGAGCCAGGTGCCCATGGGCGGATTCAAAATGTCGCCCAACCCATCGCTCGTCGATGAAATGCCTGATGCCTACCTCGCCATGGGGTTGACGGCGGAAAACGTGGCCGCCAAATACGGCGTCAGCCGAAGCGACGCCGATGCGTTCGCATACGAGAGTCATCGCAAAGCCATCGCGGCGATCGATCTTTTGCACTTCAAGACCGAGTGCCTTCCTGTTCCCGTTCGCGAGGTGAATCTCAGCGCCAGCGGCAAGCGCGAGATCACGGAATTCATTTTCGACACGGATGAAGGCCCGCGTCGCGACACTTCGCCCGAGAAATTGGCCACGCTGAAACCCGCGTTCAGTCCCAAAGGCACTGTGACTGCGGGCAACGCCTCTCAGCGCAGCGACGGCGCCGCGGGTGTAATGGTGGTGTCTGGAGAAAAAGTGAAGGAGCTTAACTTAAAGCCGCTGGCGCGCTTCGTCACGTATGCCGTGGGTGGTGTGCCGCCAGGCGTCATGGGCATCGGTCCGGTCGCGGCAATTCCCAAAGCGCTCAAACAGGCTGGTCTGAAGATCGAGGACATCGACCTGATCGAACTCAACGAGGCCTTCGCATGCCAGGCGCTTTCCGTAATGCGCCAATGCCCATTGCCAGCCGACCGAGTAAACGTCAACGGCGGCGCCATCGCGCTGGGCCATCCCCTGGGCGCGACCGGCGCGAAATTGACCGTCTCTATTTTGCACGAATTGAAACGCCGCCAGGCACGCTACGGTTTGATAACCATGTGCGTGGGCGGCGGGATGGGTGGCGCAGGCATCTTCGAACGCGTGGAATGAACTTGCTACGAGGTCGCGTTAGCCGGAAATATGCAATGGGAGCGCGGACGTCTCGTCCGCCCGAACCTACGAATGACCGCCTGACTCATCTCCCGCAATGATTGCCTCAACCGAAACCCCTCACCAAATAGTGAACTGGCTTGGGCGAAGGCATCTGGCGCAAGCAGCCCGCTCTTATTCGGGCGGACGAGACGTCCGCGCTCCGCGTTTCCCATGAATGCAACAAGCCTCGCAGGCAAGGTCGCACTGGTCACCGGCGGCGGACGCGGCATCGGCAAAGCGATCACAAAGCGATTGGCCGAAGCAGGGGCGAATGTCGTCATCGCCAGCCGCAAACTCGACAACCTCCAGGCTGCCGCCAAAGAGTTCGCCTTCCTGCCGGGCAAAGTTGTTGCCCTGGGTTGCCATGTCGGGCACAAAAATGAAATTGAGGATCTGATCAAGCAGACGGAAGCGCGCCTTGGCCCGGTTGATATCCTCGTCAACAACAGCGCGACCAACATCGGCCAAGGCCGCGCTCTGGACGTGACGGATGAGATGCTGGACAAGATGGTGGAGGTGAACGTCAAGGCGGCATTGCGGCTGGTGCGGCTGATCGTTCCCAAAATGATCGAGCGCAAGAACGGCGGATCGATCATCAATATCGCTTCGATTGCCGGCCTGCGGCCGCAACCGGGTGGATTGCTTTACAGTTTCACCAAGGCGGGATTGATTATGATGACTCGTTCCTGGGCGCAGGAGTTTGGACCGCACCACATTCGCGTGAACGCCATTGCTCCAGGATTGATTCAAACCGATCTGAGCGAGTTTTTCTGGAAAGATCAGACGCGACGTGCCCAATACGAGGCGGCTTCGCCACTCCGCCGCATCGGTCAGCCCGAAGAAGTCGCCGGCATGGCGCTCTACCTCGCTTCGGATGAATCATCCTTTGTCACGGGTCAGGTGATGGTGATCGATGGCGGTGTGACCGCGGTCTAAGCCGTCAATGCCATTATGCAGTCAAATGCCGAAGCAAAGCCCTCCGTGGAACTGCGACGCTCTGGCTCGATCCGTTGGTGGCCGGTGCCCGTGCTTCTCGTGCTGGCGAGCAGCGCGGTGATTTGGATCCGCTCGTTCTACGGACGGCAGCGCCAGGACCAATATATCGCAACGGCAAACATCGTCTTTATCACGATTCTGTTATTGCTGCTGTGGTGTCTTTTCTTTTCAAGGCTCAAATGGAAAGTCCGATGGGGCGTGCTCGGCGCAGTAGTGGCAGCGATTCTCTTAACTCCAGCTCTGTTCCGAATTCATGGTGTCACCGGCGATCTTTTGCCGTTGCTCGAATGGCGATGGCAGACGAGGCGCGTGCTGCCGCCAAACCACCTGCTCTCATCTGCGCCGCACCTCGAGCCAACAGAACCTGCTCAACTCACAAATGACTACCCGCAGTTCCTCGGTCCGCAGCGCAACAGCCGTTTGGATGGCCCTCGTCTAGCGCGAGATTGGAAGAAGCAGCCGCCTCAGCTCTTGTGGCACGTCGGCGTCGGCGCTGGGTGGTCCGGGTTCGCCGTCGCAGGCCGCCACGCCATCACTCAGGAACAGCGCGGTGAAAAGGAGATGGTGATTTGCTACGATCTCTTGTCCGGAAAGATGCTTTGGTCTCACGGCTACGCTGCGCGTTACTTCACGACCTTGGCCGGCGAAGGTCCGCGCGCGACGCCGACCATCAGCCGGAATCGCGTTTACGTCCAGGGCGCCACCGGTATTTTGACTTGCCTGGATTTAACGAGCGGGCAGCTCCATTGGTCGAAAGACATCGTTCAAGATAACGGCGCGCACCTGAACGAATGGGGCGTGAGTTGTTCGCCTTTGGTCGTGGATGGCCTGATCGTCGTCAGCGCCGGCGGCAAAAACAACCGTTCGCTGGTGGCGTATCGCGCCGACACGGGCGCGTTTGTCTGGGGCGGCGGGGATCGTGGCGCGGGCTACAGTTCACCCTTGCTCACGACACTGGCCGGGGTTCAGCAAATCATCATCTTCAATTCGGGTGGTGTCTTTGCTCATTCCCCGGCTGACGGCGCGGTATTGTGGAAATATCCATGGCCGGGCGGACATCCTCATGTGTCCACGCCGCTCGTGTTGCCGGAGGACCGCGTGCTGGTCTCCAGCGGTTACGGTGTGGGCAGTGAACTGTTGCAGATCAGCAGGAACTCGGACGGGAAACTTTCTGCGGCGAGAATTTGGAAATCAAATCGACTCAAGGCGAAGTTCGCAAATCTGACTTATCGCGATGGTCGCGTTTACGGTCTCGATGACGGGATCCTGGTTTGCCTGGAGGCCTCAACGGGGGAGCAGAAATGGAAGGAAGGCCGCTACGGTCACGGGCAGGAGATTCTGGTGGGCGATTTGTTGCTGGTCATGGCGGAGGCGGGCGAGGTCATTTTGTTGGAGCCAACCCCCAAAGAGGCTCGTGAGTTGACTCGCTTTACAGCGTTGAAAGGGAAAACATGGAATCCTCCGGCGCTCGCCGGCGAGTTTCTCGTGGTGCGAAATGACAAAGAGGCGGCTTGTTATCGCTTGCCCGTGATGAAGCAGATCGCTCCAGACAGTCCGGTTCCCTCAGGACAAGTATCTCCCTGAGCACTCTCCATCTCTCTGCGCAGCCGTAAAAAACAAGGGCCAGTGCCTGAGGCGTCGCACCGGAAGAGTGCGACACCCGGACACCGAGCCAGTTGCGCAGGACGCTGCTGCGGTAGCTATTTAACCGTTAGCAGCGGACTGGGCTGACTCGGTAGACCTACGCGCTGCTTTCCACGTCAGACGCGCCGGCACTGGCCGCAAAAGGCGAAAGCAAACAGCCAGTTCCGCCGCTTACTTCCGCCAGAAGCATGCACGAACACGTCGTCATTGGGCATCGGGGGGAAGCATTCTTGGGCGTGCAGTAAAATTACGCTGCGCGCGATCCGTGGAATGCGGATCTGTTTCGAAGGCTGCACTCAGGTCCGGACTCCGCAACGTTGACGATCCCGTTTGAATTTGTGACGCTGGCGCTCGCCTGAAACTGAAAAGCCAGCGGCGTGAATATTAAAAAAGCGATTATCACAGCGGCGGGGAGAAATCAGCGGACCTTGCCGCTGCAGTCTCTGGTGGACCGCGATGGCCTGCAAAAGACCGCTCTTGCGATCATCATCGACGAAGTGGTCAAGGCCGGCGTGGAGGAAATTTGTGTCGTGGTTCATCCCGGGGATCAAGCCGCTTATGGCGGGGCCGCGGGCAGTTCCACCCGCTTGCATTTTGTCGAACAGGAATCCCCACTCGGGTATGGCCATGCCATAGCTTGCGCCCGGGATTTTTGCCAAGGCCAACCCTTCCTGCTGCTGGTGGGCGATCACCTTTATCTGAGCCGCGAATCCAAAAGCTGCGCCCAGCAATTGGTCGAGGTCGCGGCTGCGGAAGCGTGCTCTGTCTCGGCGGTGCAGGCGACCCACGAGAGCAAGCTGCCTTACTACGGCGCGGTGAGCGGACGGCTGGTGGCGGCCAACCAGCGCCTTTATGAAGTTGAAAATGTCCTCGAGAAACCGACCCCAACGGAGGCCGAACAAAGACTAATCGTGCCAGGCTTACGAGCGGGTCATTACCTCTGTTTCTTTGGAATGCACGTGCTGACGGCGACGGTCATGGAATTTTTGACAGAGCTGGTGAAGCTTTCGCAGGGCATGGGAGGCGTGCATTTGACCGCAGCTCTGGCCAGGCTGGCCGGCCGCGAACGCTATCTTGCTTACGAACTGCGCGGGCGGCGCTATGACATTGGCGTGAAGTACGGGTTGCTTATCGCTCAATTGGCGCTGGCCCTCGACGGGGATGATCGCGATGAAGTCCTCAGCGGGATCATCGAATTGCTGGCCGTCCGTGGAAAATAAGGAAGTTGCCCTCCGCAGGCCAAACAACTCACCGGAGCGTGCGGCTTAAGGCAGCACTCGAACGCGGTAGAACCGCTGAGGAAATAAACCGAGGAGATCGCTCTTGGTAGCCGAGTTAGCTGTTGCGCTCACGTCGCCGGGAAGATCGACCCAAGCCTGTTGATCGTCGAGCGTGGACTTGAACAGGACTCGGTACTGCGTCCCAGGAACGGCGCTCCACCGTATGGTCACGTTGGTGCCTGAAAGAAGGATTGATTGTATGACCGGACGCGGGACAACCCGGATCTGGATCGTCCTCGAATCGCTCAACGGTGGCATGCCATTATCGGTCACCACGAAAGTGACGGGATTCGTGCTGGGCGCTTGAATCCCTGTTGGCGTCCAATTGAAGGCTCCGTTGGCGGCGTTGATGCTGGATCCCACGGGCGCTCCCGTCCCCAAACTGTAGCTGCGCAGATTCACAGGAACGTCCGGGTCCGACGCAAAAGCCGTCAGGCTAACCGAAGCGCCTTCATGCACGGTTATGTCGCTCAAGGGCGACAACAGCACTGGAGGCGAGTTCACTTCCGAAACAGCCACGACAAAACGGTTCGTCGCCTTCAAAGGAGGGGAGCCATTGTCGCTCACCACTACGGAAATGGGATGGCTGCCCGGACCTTGCGTCTCGTTCGGCGTCCAGTTGAATAGCCCACTGGAGGGACCGACGCTGGCACCGGCAGGCGGGTCGATGAGGCTGAAAGTCAGTTGATCCTGCGGCAAATCAACATCACCGGCAAGATTCGTGACCATCAGCAGACCACCTTCAGCGATGCTCTGATTGGCTACAGGCGCGAGAGTAGGCGCATCATTCTCCGGCGTAACAGTCACAAGGAAGCTATTGGTTACCGCGTCGCTACCGCCATGTTCGGTCGAGGCATCATCGCGCACCGTCACCGAAACGACCGACGTGCCATTGGCATTGGGTAGTGGTGTGAAGCTGAACATGCCGTTTGTGGCGGGGCTGGTGTAGCTCACCGTAATTGGATTTGGAATCAAGCCGGGGTTGCTGGAGGTGGCAAACACCGTCAGCATTTGGCTTTCGCTGCCACCGGCGCCGATGCCGGAAAGAAGGAGCGTTTGCGTTCCGGAGTCTTCCGAGACTTGAATGGCGGACAAGGCACCCAGGGTGGGTCGGCGGTTCACCACGGCCAGCGAAACTGTTCTGTCCGTAGTACCACGTCCGTTCGAGCGGTTGGTGAACCGGATGCTGTCAGAGTAATCGCCCACCGCCAGTTGCAAGGCATTCGTTGTCAACGTGAGGTTCACGTTGGTCGTTGCTCCCGGCGCGAGTGAACCGCTGAAGTTCGAGAGCGCAAACCAACGCGCGCTCCTGCATTTGCCGGCTGCCCCGGCAGCAAAAATAGACTGGATTTCCGAATCAGTCAGTGCACGCCGGTAAAGACCGGGTTCATCGATTAAACCCTCAAGGGACTCCAGAAAGCTGGGCGTGGCTCGATGCCCCAAGAAAAAATCTATGCCCGTCTTGGGTGTAAAGGTTCCCAGATTCTGTTGCTGCACATTTGCGCCGTTCAAATGGAGCGCACCAATTCCCGTAATTCGGTTGTAGCTCAGAGCCACGTGCTGCCATGTATTGGCAACGAGTAAATTGGGGGGGCTGACGATCTGGTGGGCGACATTGCTTGTGTCCACGATACTTGCAAAGAGCGAGCCGACGCTCGTGGCGGAGACCCACAGATGGGGCCCGGGTAGGATAGTTGAGCCATCATTCCATTCGAAGATGGGCCCGCGGCGCGTCACGGTTGGGACATTAATCCAGCCTTCGATTGTAAAGCCCTCATTCGTTCCGACATTGAGCGTGGCTGACGCCGGCATCCTCACGAGATCATCCGTCCCGTCAAACGCGAGTGCCTGTCCGACCAAGCCGTTCGTAAACATGGGATTGCCCGAGATGATTCCGGCACTGGTTCCCACAAAATCAAAGGTATTGGCATCAAGCCTCCACCAGCTAGCCAAACCTGACGGAGAAGCACAGTTCACCCCAGGATGATCGGCGCATTTTCCAGAAACCCCCGAGAGGAAGATAGATTGGATTTCGCTCTGAGTCAGTTCGCGCGCGTAAACGCCTGGTTCGTCGATAAGGCCCTCAAAGGCTTCCTCCGCACCCACAGCCGCCCGTTGTCCAATAAAAAGATCTCCCGTCGTTCGCAAAGTAAATGTTCCCAGGTTTTGTTGGTGCACGCTCGCTCCATTCACATAAAGGGTGCCTATTCCATTGGTCCTGTTGTACGTAATCGCAATATGGGTCCAGACTCCCGCTCCAAACAGATTCGGAGGGCTGATGAACGTATGAGGCGTGTTGTTGATATCCGTAAGATCACCATGAAGTGAACCAGGTGTATTCGCTGAAACAAAAAGGAATGGGCCGGCAAAGCGGGTCCCATCATCAAACTCAAAAACAGGGTTTCGGCGCGATATGTTTGGCACATTGATCCATGCTTCAAAGGTGAATCCGTTACTTGCGCCGATATTGAGCGAAGGTGAAACGGGAACACGAACGGCGTCATTCGTGCCATCGAAGAACAACGTCTGCCCGATAAAGCCATTTGTGAAAGCGGGATTGCCTACAAGGACACCGGCATTGGTGCCGACCAAGTCGGCTGTATTCCCGTTCAGCGGCCACCAACCGACGGCCCCCCCAACGGACACGCAGCCAGAGTTCGCGGCGGACGCACATTTGCCAGCAGCGCCCGCACGGAATATGGACTGCATTTCGTCCGGACTCAGGTTCCGATTGTAGATGGCGACTTCGTCAATGGAGCCTGTAAACGATTGGGGACCGAACGACGCTGGCCGGCGGCCGATGAACATATCGAAGGCAGTATGTGGAGTGAACGTTCCAAGATTTGTCTGAGCCACAGTTATGCCATTGAGATAAAGGACAGCCAGCCCCGTAAGCTTGTCGTAACTCACCGCGACGTGTTGCCAGGTATTGGCCACGACCAGGTTCGGAGCTGAAGAGATGAAGTGTGAGTCGTTATTGATATCCAGGAGATTGGCGAACACCGAACCGGGCCCACCGCCTGCCGGAGGCCCAATGGAAATCCAAAGCTGTACGCCAACGTTGCTGCCCCCGTCTGCGAATTCCACGATCGGGTCTTGATCGCTGATGGTTAAGCTGACGGCTGAGGGCTTAATCCACGCGTCAATGGTCAGACCGTTGCGCACTCCGACATCGAGGGCCGAGGACGCAGGAACGCGCAGGCCACCCACATTATTGGTTCCATCGGTCGCCAATCCCAGCCCGGAAAAGCCCGGCGTAAACATCCCGCCGCTCAACATGACGCCGGGATTGATTCCGAGAGCGTCGTCCCCGGTTCCATCCAGGCGCCACCAGCTCACCAGAGCTTCCTGCTGGGAACAACCGAAGTTGAACGTGGCGGACCAGTTCAACTGAGCCGTGCCGCTGTTGCTTACAGAATAGGTCTGGTTGGTTGGAGTAAAGGGTCCGCCGCTAAGCCCGATGGAAGTAAAATTTGTCAACGGAATGACTGTGAGGACGCCGAACGGCACAATGAGCGTCGTATTCGTGGCGACATTATTTGCAAGAACGGCCTCCATCTCGTTTCGCGTGACGCTGGCCACGTTTGTGATGGAACTGGATGAGGCTGGCGGGTTGGGTTCGATCACGAGCGTGACATCAGCGCTCTCAGCGCGAGCGAGGCTGCCCAGCAGACACGTGACAACTCCATTCGAGTGCGAAAAACTCCCACGGCTGGCGCTGCCAGAGATAAAGTTTACGCTTGCGGCGAGTGTGTTCCGCAGAACAACACCAGTGGCTTCGGCCGGGCCTGTGTTGTGAACGTTCAATATGTAGGTGACGTTTCGGCCGCCGGCCAAGGGGTCAGGAGAATCGACCACCGTCAGGGACAGGTCGTCTCGAAGCGCCGCCGCAAATGGATCAGAAAACCCAATGTGGCCAGGATTATCGCGCGCCAGCAAACGCATCAAAGCAGCCGGCTGTTGGACCGACACCGAGCCGCTCCATACTCCGCTCACAAACGGAGTGGAATTGGTGGGTGAGATGAGAACAGTGTTCGTTTGCGTGCCGACGACCGACATGAGCCGCACCGTGCCCCGAAAACTTTGAACCGTTTCTCCGTTTCGGTCCTGAGCAGTGAGCCTGACCGGAAAGGGCGTTCCCACAAACTGGGTTGAACCGATTGGGTCCCATGCAAAATGGTGCACGGTGGAAGTGGCGATGCCGGCCAGCGCAATTTCGATCAAGGTTCCGCTGCAGGCGAGCATGCGAATCCGCACTGTGGCCGACTTCGTTCCCTGCGTGCGCGGCGCAAAGCTTACTTGCATGACGCGTGTGCCCTGCGCCGGAATGGCGTTGGTTTCTGTCACAAGGGTGAAGTCGCCCGGAGTGGAGCCGACCATTTCAATCACTACTTCCAGATCGGTTGAACCAGCGTTCGTAATGACAATCGATTCTTCGGGTGTGCCAAAATCCAATGCGGTGGGAGCCGCCTGAACTAGGTTGTCGAGGTCCGCACCCGTCAAAGCAATCCCGAAACTGAAAGTGCCGAGCAGGTTGGTATCGACTCCCGTCATTTCGAGGGTCGCACTCTTGCGGCCCAAAGCAGCCGGCGAGAATCTGACGACGATGCTTCGCGTTTGGCCGGGCGCCAGGTTGGTTTGGCCACTGTCGCTCAAGATAAGGAAGTCGGTCGCATTTGCCCCGTTGATGAACACATTGGTGATCGTCACCGTCCTCGAACTGATATTGGTAATCGTGGCCGTCATCGGCCCGGGCATAGGTTGGCCAGGACAGCGCAATCCAAAGGCAAGTTCTCGGGTGAAATCCACAGGCAGCTCAACCAGCGATTCGAGGAACGCCACCATATCCGCAACCTTCTCGGTTTTGTTGGCTGCCAGCAGCGATCCGACATCCGCTCCGGCCGGGGAGTTGTGAAACTCCTCTTCGTCGTAAAACTTGACGGCATCTGCAAGCGTCGCCGCCGAGCCATCATGAAAGAACGGGGCCGTGAGTCGAATGTTGAATAACGATGGCGTGTTGAACTTGCGCGTGCTTTGTCCGGGAGTCAGACCGGCCGGTTCAGTGGGCAGATTATCCATGTCAGCCAGATTCCGCGCCAGATTGGCCACGCCTGTGTCGAAGTTCTCGTTTACATCCTTCACGGAGCCGGGCAAGGAACCATCGGATAGCGCGAGCACAGGTCCGGAATGGCACTGGAAACATCTGCCCTCATCGCCAAAGAACATCGCGCGGCCCCGCTTTTGCGCTTCGGTCGTGGCCAACCGATCCAGGTTCAGCGCATTGGTGGACGGGTTGGAAATACCGACCATAAAAGCCGTCATCGCTTCCAATTCCTCGCGCGTCGGATGCCGAAAATCCACGCCACTCACCCGGGCCAGCGACTTCGGGAAATGCTGCACGACTGCACCATCAGAAAAATCCTCCAGAGTGCTGAACTCTCCGCTCAAACCGAAGGGTGCCGTGAGCGCGAGATTCAAAAGGTGCGGTGAAGCGCGGAACACCTCGCCGCGCTGGAAGCCATCGATGTTTTCCAAAATCAGTCCGCGCCCATGCTCCAGCAATTCGTGGTCTTCCAAACCGCGTGTGCTGCCGTTACTGGCAGTGGGGCCGTTCAAATCACCCAAGGTTGCGGATCGAAAATTACCCGTGTTGCCTTTGGGATCGGTAATGGTTCCGGAAAGATTGGTTCCACCGACGACCAGATAAGTGTCGCCGGATCCCGCCAGCACGACGGCGTTTCCGCTGGTGCCGGTGATGGCGCCACGCAAGTCACTTGGTTGCGAGCGCGCCACCAGTCTCAATGTGTTGACATTGGCTTCGAACACGAAGAGCGGATCCTCTTCCGGCAGCGTCGCGATGGTTAGAGGAGTGAGACCGAACTGGTCTTTTCCCGGGACATGACACGTGGCACACGTGCGCCCATTGCCGCGAAAGGTTTCACGCGTGAAGAGCGTCCGGCCTTGATCACGCAGGGGAGCCGTCGGCAAGGAAATCGTTTGGCCGGCCGTGTTGACGGGAGTTGGCGCGCCGAGTTGGAACGAAGCGTTACGATTGAGGCCGAACGGAACTTCTTGCACGCGGCGCAAACTCTTTGCATGCATTACCGGAAGTTCGTTCGTATTGGCCGGCCCGCTGCCATCCGTTGCCCCGAAGTATCCATTGCCGCCGTAGGAAAGTGCGATGTTGATATCGAAATGGCGATTGTCCGGATTGCTTTGGAAAGCCACTTTCCCTGCCAGCGGCACGACTTCCGGTGGCATAACGAAGTCGGGCGTAATGCCGGTGGCCTCCGCAAACGCGCGCGTCGCGATCAGCACGGTATCCGCGCCGGCGGGCGCATTGCTTGGAAACACAAATCTTCCACTCGGCTTGCCGGCTTGATCGAAGAAGACCAGCATGGTGCGGCCTCTGGTCTCAATACCTTGGGGTCCCCAGGCTTTGTTTGCCGCTCCCGCAGCTTCCATCTCCACGAACTGGATGCTGGAATCACCGTTAAGCCCAGCCATGACCTCATTGATGCGCACCGCGATCTGTCCAGGGCTTTGAGTTTGAGGAAGGATCTCCACCGCGTAATCCTCAACCTCCCCATCCGTGGCCGTTCCGGTGAAATTCAAACCGCCGGACGAATTAAAACGAAAGCGAGCAAACGTGAGGTTGGTGGCCGCAGCATTCGAAGGAATGGTGAATAGCGTCGCATTGGCGCCCGCAACGAGCGCGTGATTAGTCACGACGTGTTCACCAACATCGGTCCAGTCTCCATCGGCGTTAAAGTCGATCCATCCATTCAGAAATCCAGAGGCTGAAGCCACCGCGCTGAGGGAAGCTGTTTGGCCAACGACCAGTGCGGAAGTGAATGTCACTCCGTCTTCATCGTTGGGCGGTCCATCGAGATTGTCACCAACAGCGAGTGCCGCCGGTTGTCCGTCCGCATCCGGATCGATTCGGTTCCCCAAAAAGACGGTGCTAAAAGCGCGGTGGCGCGCGCCATTAGCCGTAAGCATCGTCGGATAGGGCGCAGGCGCATCGCCGAAGTCCAGCTCGCAACTGTCGGTGATGCCATTCTGGTTTTGGTCGAAGTCGAAGCAGGCCGGCCCTTCGAGAGTTAGCTGAAATATCGCGTTGGAACTCGCCACACCAACCAACCGAAAAAATACCGCGACTCCGTTCGTGACCGGAATCGTAAACGACGCGCCCGACCCAATACCACAGCCGAGTTCATTGGCAATCGTCCCCGGACAACCCAAATGTGCGGAGAGCGCCTGGAAGCCTAAGCCGATGGGCGAGACTGTCGCCACCGCGAGGCCATTGCTCGCCGGCAGATAGCGATACCATACGTCCGGACTTTGGGCTGGGTCGCAGGTCGAACTCCCGTCCGGTGTCGCCCCCGACATCGAGCCCGTGAAAATGAAACCTGGACAGAACAACTGCGCGTTGGTGCAGAAATTCTGGGCGACGGTGTTAGTCGGGTTCGGAGCAGTGCAGGGATCAAGATCGAACGCCTTTCCTTCCAGCGCCACCTCGGTGAAACCTTCGTCGGTGTCGCTGGAAATAATCCTCAGCATGGCCGCCTTGGGACCTGCGGAGTCGGGATCAAATGTGACTCCTACAACGCGCGATCCTCCAGGGGAAAGAGTCGATCCATTGGTGGAACTCACGATTCGAAACTGGTTGGCGTGCGTCCCGGCCAACGACAGATTGCTCAAGATGAGCGACTCGATGGCGCCTTGATTCACGATCGCCACGTTCTGTGTCGCACTGGATCCGCCCGCAACGTCGCGTGAGGCAAAGGTCAAACGCAACGGCGTGATATCAATCTCTGGTGCGTTGGGATCAACTCCAATTCCGCGCAGCGTCGCGTCAGAGACCGTCTCGTTAGGATCGTCTGAGATCACGCGGAGCACGGCGATTTTTGCGCCGGGCGTGTCCGGATCAAAGTTCAGCACGAGCCGGCGGGTTCCACCGGGCGGAAGAGTGGTCTGGCCTGTGTCGCTGACAATCCGGAACTGATTGGCGTTGGTGCCAGTCAGCGTGACGTTCGTGATGTTCAGGGGATTTAGAACACCGCGATTCGTGATCGTGAGCGTTTGCGAAGCAGTGGGTCCGGCGTCGAAGTTTCGCTGGCCGAAGTTTAGCGTGGAAGGAAGCAACTCAATCTCCGGGCCATCCACGGCAAAGATCATCGTTTGTCCCCGTGTGTTGACCGGCGTGGGACTGGCGAGCGCAAAGTCGGCGTTGCGACTGGTGGACTGGCCGAGACCGAAATTTTGGAATCGTTCCAGGCTGACCGGTTCGCCGCTGATGGAAAGTGCTGGGGCTGGATTGCCCGCACCCTCGGTAAACCTCGAAGGAAAATTTCCATAAGAAAGGCACAAGTTCACATCAAAGGCAAAACGATTGGCCGGGTTGCCTCGGAAGCAAACCTTGCCGCTCCCCGGACTGATGAGCGGCGGAATAATAAAATCCGGAATAGGTGCGCCAGGCAGAGCCGCGAAATTTGTCGTCGCAATCAGGATCGTGTTCTGCCCCGCGGGGGCATTGAAGGGAAAGAAGAATCGGCCGGTTTCAACTCCGGCGCCATTGAAGAACACCAACATGGCGCGGCTGGCGGTTTCACCGCCTTGAGGTCCCCAGGCCTTCTGTCCTCCATCGGAGACGGTAATCTGAATGACTTGAATCGTCGGGTCGCCATTCAACCCGGCCATGATCTCATCCTGTCGCAGTTGGTGGTTGGTGGCAGTGGCGGTAAGGGCCATCCAACCGAAAAGCAGCGTGAGAAGCGAGACTGTGAGAAGAATTCGACCTGTACCACCACGCGAGAGGACAATAGCAGACCTCATCCTAGCAGACGTGTCAGCGGATAAAGGCAATCGAGGTATCACCTCCATCGAAGCTTTCATCTTGAAATGGAAATGCGTTATCCTTTGCATAGCAGAAAGCAACGATCCGGTAAATAGAAATTGAAGACTTCCAATCTGAATGAGCCCAGCAAACAACCGGTCGGCCCATGGACGCAAATTCCCTCGTTTGTGAGGCTGTCGCACCGAAAGCACCATGCAGAGCTTGATCACCATCGTCACTTCCGAAGACAAAGCGATTCGCAACCAGTCTCTTGACGCCCGCTGCCGCCTGCTCTCGATCGATGAGTTGTTGACGAATTGCGCCGAACTGGACGCGTTCCGCCGGCGCAGCGAAAATCTCTATGAACGGGTCCGGGCTTTGTTCTTTCTCTACGCGATTCATCGCTTCCACCTGCCTGCGAAACCGGGCATCGCACAGCGCGGCCTGGTTCCGTTTCGAGGCTACGAGCATTTGCTGCAACGGCGCTTCGAGGAAGCAATCGATGCCTTCCTGAAAGCGCAGCAATCAAGCGGGCCCAATGATGCCATCTCCAGCGCATTGGCGACGGCCTATTATCGCCTCGGCTTTCAAACACTGGCCGATCAGGTCCGTCGCAGTGTGCGTTCGGTGCGGGGAAACCAGTGGATGTTTCGCATGGGCCACCCGGCAGACCAGCCGTTGCGCGTACGTCCTGAACTCCTGCGGCGCCATTCGGATGATGGCCCCTATCCCATTCTGCGCGAGCGCACGCCGGTGCGCATGGATCTAACACACAGCGCCTGGAGCGACATCTTTTTCCTGGGAATGGATTTTCCCGAAGGCGCCAAGGTCCTTAACGTGTCCATCGATCTGGGGGTGCATGCCCGCGATGCCGCGCCCAGGCCGCCACTGGAAGCCTGTTTGCGAGTCATCCAGGAACCGGTCCTGCGCCTGAGCAGTGTTGATTTGGGCGCGACGGCGGATATCACGCATCTCTCGGATGTTTTTGATTTTGCCAAAGATTATCTGGGTTTACTCAAAGCCGCGGTCATCGCCTCGGGCATCGTCCCGCCGGGGATTGAAGGATCGGGCCAAAATCTGGCTGAGTTGCTGGCGCGCATCGCTGGACCGGGTCACGGCCTCGAGATTGTCAGTCGAGTCAACGACATTCCCAAAGGTTCGCGTCTGGCCGTTTCCACCAACCTGCTGGCGGCGCTCATCTCCGTCTGTATGCGAGCGACCGGACAGGCCGCGTCGCTCACCGGTCCATTGGCGGAACATGAACGGCGGCTCGTGCTGGCGCGGGCCATTCTTGGGGAATGGCTCGGCGGATCCGGCGGCGGCTGGCAGGACTCTGGCGGGGTGTGGCCGGGAATGAAATTGATCGAAGGTGTGCTCGCCTCCCACGGCGATCCGGAATTTGGCGTCAGTCGCGGGCGCCTCATGCCGCAACATCGAATCCTCGACCACAACGATGCTTCGTTCGAGACGCGCCGCAAACTTCAGGAAAGTCTCGTGCTAATCCACGGCGGCATAGCGCAGAATGTGGGGCCGATTCTGGAAATGGTCACTGAAAAGTATTTGCTTCGTTCGGAGGCTGAATGGCAAGGACGACAGGAAGCACTGGGAATTTTGGATGAGATTCTCGCGGCCTTGAAAAGCGGCCACATCCCGGCCATCGGCGCCGCCACGACACGTAATTTTCAGCAGCCGATTCAAACCATCATTCCCTGGGCCAGCAACTACTACACGGAAACGCTGATCGAACGCGTGCGCGCCGAGTTCAGCCGCGATTTCTGGGGTTTCTGGATGCTGGGCGGGATGTCGGGCGGCGGGATGGGTTTCATCTTCGCTCCGGAAAAGCGCGCCGCGGCGCAAGAGCGCTTGCGGGAGATCATGTCGGCAACCAAACGTGAGTTGCAACACGCCCTGCCCTTCGCGATGGAACCGGTGGTTTACGATTTTGCCATCAACGAGCGCGGCACCTTTGCCGATCTTCTCGAAGGCGATGCGGCCCTCATGCCGTCCGGTTATTATGCGTTGACTGTTCCTCAACTGCTTCGGCAGGAATTGCGCGCCCTTTCCCCTTTGCGCCGGGCAGAGCTGGACACATTCGGCGCCGCTTGCCGGACAAAGCCCGAACTCAGGGGCATGGTGCAAACACTCTTCGACGCGCTGCTGCCTCGCGGCCGGGCCGAAGCCGCGGGCGACCAAACGTTGGAGGCTGTGCTTGAACGATACGGGTTCGATCGCACCGAACACGAACAAATACGGGCGGACTTGAAGAGCGGTCGAATCGGCCTGGCGCAAAATCGTTTGCCCGCGAATACAGTCATTGAGGATGTGCAGGACGGTGATGCGGTGGACGCGAGCGAATGGATTGGGGGAAGTCCTGATGAGTGTCACCAAACCGGATTGGCGGCCCTTGCCGCGGGTGAGATCGCCGTGGTCACGCTGGCGGCGGGGGCGGGCACGCGCTGGACGCAGGGAGCCGGCGTGGTCAAAGCGCTTCATCCATTCGCCAAACTCGCTGGCACGCATCGCACCTTCATCGAAACACATCTGGCCAAGAGCCGGCGGCTTTCTCGCGTCACCGGAGTCCCACTGCCGCACATTTTCACGACCAGTTATTTCACGCACGCGCCGATTGCGGAGTTTCTCCAGCGGCAGAATAAATACGGCTATGAAGGGCCGCTCTTCCTCTCCCCCGGCAAGTCGGTGGGCCTGCGAATGATTCCGACCGTGCGCGACCTGCGTTTTGCCTGGCAGGAAATGCCACAACAACTCCTCGATGAGCAGCAACAAAAGGTGCGCGACAGCTTGCGTTCGGCGCTCATTGCCTGGGCGCGTCACGCCGGTGAGGGCGGCGACTACACCGACAATCTGCCGCTCCAATGTTTGCATCCGGTGGGCCACTGGTATGAAGTGCCAAATCTTTTTCGGAATGGAGTGCTCGCGCAGCTCCTGTCGGAACGGCCTCAAGTAAAGTATTTGCTCCTTCACAATATTGACACCCTTGGCACCGATGTTAATCCGGCGCTGCTGGGTTTGCACATCCGTTCGGGCGCTTGCCTGACCTTCGAGGTCATCAGCCGACGCATCGACGATCGCGGCGGCGGTCTCGCGCGCGTGAACAGCCGCCCGCGCATCATCGAAGGTCTGGCGGTGCCGCGCGAAGAAGCGGAGTTTGCCTTAAGCTATTACAATTCCATGACCACCTGGATCGATCTGGACAGACTCCTCCATGCCTTCACGCTCACTCGCGCGGATCTGGCTCAGGAGGAAAAAGTCGCCTTGGCGACACGCACACTGGCCGCCAGGATGCCGACTTACATCACGCTGAAGGACGTAAAGAAGCGTTGGGGCCATGGCCAGGAGGATATTTTTCCGGTGACTCAATTCGAAAAGCTTTGGGGCGATATGACGGCCCTGCCGGAAATCGACAGCCGTTTCGTCGTCGTCCCACGGCTGCGGGGCCAACAACTCAAAGATCAGGCACAGCTTGACGGCTGGCTGCGGGACGGTTCGGCTGCGTATGTGGAATCGTTGTGCGCATGGCAATAGAGCATGGTTTCAGCCGCCAGCCAGGCGTTTGGCCGCTGTCCGGTTCGATTCGGGCAAAGGCTCCATTTTGAAACGACACGACCTCATCCACCAAACCGCTTGCTTTCCAATCCTGAATCTGAGATGTCAGATTCCGAGAATGACCACCGCCCTTCGCATCAAGGACATGCCCGACCAGGAGCGCCCCCGCGAACGTTTGGTGGAGCGAGGCGCCGATGCGTTGCAGGACGCCGAGTTGATTGCCATCCTGTTGCGCACAGGGATGAAAGGCCTTTCCGCCATCGATGTCGCCGCGCAACTTCTGCGGAAGTTTGGCACGTTGGATAATCTCGCCCGCGCCTCGCTGGACGATTTGCGGCAGACCAAAGGCGTGGGGCGCGACAAAGCCATCGCCCTGAAGAGCGCCTTCACGTTGGCCCGCCGCATGGCCGAAAGTTTGCGCCGTGAAGCGCCGCTGCTGGACACGCCCGAGCGCATCACCGATCTGTTGCGCGAAGAAAATCGGCTTTACGACGTGGAGAAATTCCAGGTCGTGCTGCTCAATACGCGGCGGAAGTTGATTCGTGTCGAACCCATCTCCGACGGCACCCTCGATACGCTGCTGGTGCATGCCCGTGAAGTTTTTAGACCAGCCATCGCCGCCAACGCTGCCGCCATTGTGTTGGTGCATAATCATCCCAGCGGCGATCCCACCCCGTCGGAATCGGACATCAAAGTGACGCGCGACCTGATCCGCGCCGGGCAGTTGCTCAAAATCGAAGTGCTCGATCATGTCATCATCGGCCGGGCGACTCAGGAACGTGCGAAGGATTATGTCTCCCTGCGTGAGCTGGGTTACTTCTATTCATGAAGACGGCAAACAATTGCAAGGTTTTGGACTGCGCCAGTCCTCTGGTCTTTTCCATAAGGTCTCTTCGTTCCAACGGCGGCAGAGGACTGCCGCACGCCAGGACGCTGCTGCGCGAACGTGGAGCCTATTCGAATGGCGGTGCGTTCATATGATTCATCCGACCGCAGTCATTCACGCGGGAGCGCAGCTGGATTCTACGGTGCGGGTCGGGCCGTATGCGGTCATCGATGAACACGTGGTGGTGGGGCCGCATTGCCGCGTCGGACCGCACGTGTACCTGACCGGTGTCACCACGATCGGCTCGCACAATCAGTTCTACGCCAGTTGCGTGATTGGCGAAGCTCCGCAAGATCTGAAGTACAAAGGCGAGCCCACGCGCTTGCGCATTGGCGACCATAATATTTTTCGCGAACATAGCACCGTGAATCGGTCCAGTGAACCAGGCGGGGAAACGGTCGTCGGCTCGAACAATTTATTGATGGCCCATTGTCACGTGGGTCACAATGCCGTTTTAGGCGATCACGTCATCATGGCGAACGGCGCCCTGCTGGCTGGACATGTGAGCCTGGACAACCGCGCCATTGTCTCCGGCAATTGCCTGGTGCATCAGTTTGTGCGGGTGGGCACACTCGCGATGATGCAGGGCGGCTCCGCCATCAGCAAGGATTTGCCGCCCTTCACGGTGGCACGGGGCGACAACGGAATTTGCGGGTTGAACACGGTTGGCTTGCGCCGCGCCGGCTTTAGCAGCGATGAACGGCTTGAACTGAGGCAGCTTTATCACGCCTTGTTTCGGAGCGGCATGAATCTGCGCGCGGCCCTGGAGTCTGCTCAGAAAAAATTCTCCAGCCCCGTGGCGCGCACCTTGTTGGATTTTGTAGCTGCGAGCAAACGAGGGGTTTGCCCCGATGTCGGAACACGCAAGGTTGACGCTGAGACTGAGGATTAACATACTTGGCCAAACATCATTCAATTACTTATTGATTAACGCAGAGCGCCGCTTATGGCGTCTGAAGATCTAAGGAGACCTATGCCACCCAAAGCCGCCGAAAAAGCCAATGCCGTCGAAATCAAAACCACCGAAGCCGCCAAACCCACCGTAAACCGCCACCAACGCGAGCTGGAGGCGGCCATCACCACCATCACCAAGACCTACGGAGAAGGCAGCATCATGCGGCTCGGCGACGAACACGCCAAAATGAAGATCGATGTCATTCCGACCGGCGCCCTCGGTGTGGACCTCGCCCTTGGGGTCGGCGGCTTGCCCCGCGGACGTGTCGTCGAGATTTTTGGACCGGAATCCTCCGGCAAAACGACCCTCATGCTCCACGTCATCGCCAACGCCCAGAAAACAGGCGGGCTGGCCGCGTTCATCGATGCCGAGCACGCCCTGGATCCGGCCTATGCCAAAAAGCTGGGCGTCAATCTCGACGACCTGCTCGTCTCGCAGCCCGACAGCGGCGAAGAGGCGCTGACCATTTGTGAAACGCTGGCACGGTCCAATGCTCTGGATGTGATCGTCATCGACTCCGTCGCCGCGCTGGTGCCCAAGTCCGAATTGGAAGGCGAGATGGGCATGGCCACGATGGGCATGCAAGCCCGTCTCATGAGCCAGGCCCTGCGCAAACTCACCGCCATTCTGGCCAAGGCCAAGACCACCTGTGTCTTCACCAATCAGCTTCGCGAAAAGGTCGGTGTCATGTTCGGCAATCCCGAGACCACGCCGGGTGGCAAGGCGCTGAAATTCTATGCCAGCGTCCGCCTCGATATCCGCCGCAAGGACACCATCAAGGACCCGGCCGGCAACGCCATCGGCAACATGGTCAAAGTCAAAGTTGTGAAGAACAAGGTCGCCCCGCCCTTTGCCGAGGCCGAATTTGAAATTATGTACAACATGGGCATCAACAAAGAAGGCAACATCCTCGATGTGGGCGTCCACCATGACGTGGTCGAAAAGAAAGGCGCCTGGTTGCAGTTCAATGGCGAGTTGATTGGCCAAGGCAAAGAAGCGGCGCGCCAGGCCTTGGTTGAAAAGCCGGAGCTGGCGCGAAAGATCGTGGACGCGATCATGGCAAAACGAAACTCGGCGCCGACCAGGTAAGGGCAAGCTTCGGAAACATGTAGCATCTGGAAAATGCTCTAAAGGGGGCCGGATGCGCGCTCCTGTCAAAGCACTGCCAAGTCACCTCTCGTCTCTTTTCAGAATTGGATCGTCGATGGAATGTTGCCACGCCGTCAATTTCTTCTGAAGCCGTTCGCGGATTTCCGCGACATCAGGGTTTTCATGACGATTTCGTGTTTCACCCGGATCCTTCCGCAGATCGTAAAGTTCGTCCAGCGAACTGGTGAAGTGATAGCGCACCAATTTCCACTGGTCGGTGCGAATCATCCGCATGTAGGCCAGCCCGCCGTTGTGCAAATCGTACTGGCCGAAGATGGCGTCGCGCTCGGGCATCCTTTTGCCGCGAAGCAAAGGCGAAAAACCCCCTCCTTCCTGTTTCCAATCGTTGGGCGGCGGAATTTCCAGCATGCCAAGCACGGTGGCAAAGGTATCGATATTCGAAACCATCTCTTCGAGCTCCAGGCCCCCCTTAACCACACCAGGCCAGCGAATAATTAAGGGAACGCGAATGGATTCCTCGAACATGTTCGGGCGCTTTGGGCCGGTCTTTCCTCCGGCGACCCACCAGCCATTGCCTTTGGTGTGAATGCCATGGTGTCCGATGTTGTAGCCGTGGTCGCTGGTGAAGAGGATGATGGTTTTTGAGGCCAGCTTCAGTTCATCCAGTCGGGCCAACAGGCGGCCCATGTTCCGATCCACAGAATGAACGCTCGCGTAATACTCGCGGGTCCATTTCTTCACCTGATTGGTATTGGTACCCGGGAAATCGGGAATGGCCGGATCGAGGTTTTCAAACGGCGCCGAATCCTCAGACGGCACCGGGCCATAGGGCATGTGCGGCGACCGGAAATGCAAGAGCACGGCAAAGGGACGCTCCCGATTCTTCTCGATGAAGCGCATCGCGTCATCGACCAGCAAGTCCGGTTCGGCGCCCTGGACCTTGTTGGTGACGCCGTTCACTTCGAAGATCGGGTCCATGGGCATGGTTCCGCCGCCAAGAAACCCATAAAAGTGATCGAAGCCGTGTTTGGTGGGATGAAACTCGCGCCTGTTTCCCAGATGCCACTTGCCGATCAGCGCCGTTTTGTAGCCGTGCTTTTGCAACACTTCCGGCCAGGTGACTGATTCTGGCGGCAGGCCAACTCCAGCCTTGGCTTCCTTGGGAGTAATCCAGTCCGTGATGCCAAGCTGCGTGCCATAGCGGCCGGTCAGGAAGGAAGCACGACTGGGCGAACAAACGGGCGTGCAGGTGAATGCATTGAGGAATCGCGCGCCCTCACGCGCCAACCGATCCATGTTTGGCGTGCGCGCCTCGCGGTTGCCGTAGGCCCCGATCGACCAATCAGCCTGATCGTCCGTCACAATGGAAATGAGATTCAACGGTTGCCTCCCGGCGGCATCTGCTGATGACGCGGCGAGGATGAAAAGGACACTGGCCCAATAAAAAGACCTTAGCATCTTGCTGGTCATAGTGACTCTCCAATAAGGTTCGCGACCAAGCATCTTCAGCCTCGAACGCGGGTCAAGAACGGAATTAGCCCTAACGGGTGAATTCGTGTCGCCTTCCAAGACACCGCTGTCGTATTTCCGCGGCCGGCGACTCTGTTTCATGGATCGGCGACTCCACCTCGCCGGTCGGAAGAGGTATTTCGTGGGCCGGACAGTTCGTGTTGCGGGTCGGAAAAATTGGATCGCCCGTGGGCGTCTTCATTTCGCGGTCCGGCGGCTTTAGATCATGCTTCGGCGAGTTCATTTTGCGAGTCGGAGAGGCTGCATCGCCGGTCGGCCGATCGGTTTTGCGCATCTCGCGAGACACTTCGTGTATCTGATGAGACAGATTGGAGATCTTCCCAGCCACTTCACGCCTGTCAGCGACCTCCGCCAAAACCGGAGGGTTTGTAGCGCAGACATTCTTGTCTGCCAGTTCGGGCGACTTTCCAGTCGCCGGTCGCAACACCGGAGAGGAATCTCCGCGAACCGGAGAGGAATCTCCGCGAACGGGCAGACTCGAAAGCCTGCGCTACACCTTTTCTCGTTCAGTCGCTGACCTGAGCACAATTGGAAACTTTTCATCCACCTGTTCCAAAAATATGACAGGTGACAGGCTGGAAAGCTCTGAACGTGCCGACAGGAATGTCGGCGTTACGTCGTAGCGCCGGCTTTCCTGCCGGCCAGTGGTCGAGACTTACTCACTTTCAGCTTCGCATTGGGTGGCACTTTCAGATGCACCGGCTACCTGACGGCGCTCCTGGCTGGAGCCCATCCGCTCACGCTGCTGCCGTGGAATTCTCTCTCTTGGTTCAGCAACTGCTTGGAGCCACAGCGAACCAATTTTTCCAGTTCCTTTTATTGGCAACAGGCACACATGAGCAGTCGTTTGGATCGGATTGAAAACTGGGAGGCTGTGGCAAGGGAATCACGATTTCGGATCAGCGAGATCGCGTTGCGCTGCGGCGTTTCTGCTCGCCAATTGGAACGCTATTTTATGACTCGGTTCCGGGCGAGCCCGCACTCCGTGCTCAATGGCTTCCGGCTGAACGAAGCCAAAAGCCGGCTCGCTCGTGGCGAATCAGTCAAAGCGGTGGCCTTTGAACTCGGCTACAAACAGCGCTCAAATCTTTCTTCCGCATTCAAAAAGGCGTTTGGTGTTAGTCCAAGTGAATGGTCTGCCTCATCGTCGCACTGAATCCTACAAAAATGTCGCGTTTTAGTACCAAATGTCGCATTTAGGTACGTGAAGGAGGTTGCTCGGCCGCACGAGAGAGGCGTAAAAAAGTTTCTTGTCATGAAACTTTTTATCTCTCCTCTGAAAGCGGGCAAAGTTCTTGCACCGCTCTTCCTCGCCGCCACCGTTCTCACAAGCTCTGCCGCGCCAGTGGATCCGACGATCGTCGAGCGCGGCGCTCATCATCGAGTGTGGCAAAGGACCACCGAACGATTGCGTCACGATGGCAAGGTGATCAAACAGTTCAGCAGTTACGTCGAGGTCGGAATGGGCCTGCACTATCAGGCGGATCCTTCGGACCCCAATAGCCCGTGGCTGGACTCGCGAGAGGTCATCGAATTATTCCAGGACGGAGCCATTGCCAGACAGGGTCAGCATCGCGTTATTTTTTCACCCCAAATCAATAGCGCTGGGGCAATCGATCTGATGACTGTCGATGGCAAGCGCTTTCGCAGTCATGTTTTGGGTCTCGCGTACACCGACGCCGCCACGGGCAACGCGGCCATGATTGCCGAAATTAAAGATTCCACCGGCGTCCTGGTGGCCCCGAATCAAATCATCTACCCGGACGCTTTCACGGATGTCAAGGCCGACGTCCGGTTTACCTACACCACGGCAGGTTTCGAGCAGGACATCATTTTGCAAGAAGAACCGCCTTCCCCGGCCGCATATGGATTGAATCCGGCCACCACACGGCTGGAGGTCTATACGGAATTTATCGAGCCACCCGTCCCGAGCAAAGAACTCATCGTGCTCAAAGAGGAATCAAATCCGGTAACGCGCGCGGCGATGTTCGAACCTGACCTGGTTGACGAGCGCCTGAATTTTGGAGCGATGCTCATCGGTAGCGGGCATGCATTTCCTGTAGCGGACGGTGCGCAGCCATTGCCTGATGATGCTGTCCCAACGGCCAAGAGTTGGGAGCAGCGTGAGGGGCGAAATCTCCTGATCGAAAAAGTTGAGTATTCATCCATTCAACCCCACTTGTTGCAGTTGCCCAAGGCCGCCGCGTTGAACAGACCCGGACAAGCGGTGGCGAAAGCCAGAGCAGGAAATGGAGGGGCGAAAACCCTGCTGGCGCAGTTTCGTGCTCCGCCGGTTCGAGCGAAAGGTTCGAGCCCGCCAATCCGAATGGCCAGTGTGCCCCGAAGAGAAAAGGGACTCGTGCTCGATTACCTATTTTTGAATACGTCATCGAACTTTACCTTTAAAAGCGACACCACCTACCTCGTCTATCAGGCCACGTTGACTGGGACGACCGTCATTGAGGGGGGCACCGTTGTGAAATACACGAATGGGACGATCAACATCATTTCACTTGCCGGCCCGCTCGATTGCCGGACCGGTCCGTACCATCCCGCGATTTTTACTTCGAAGGATGACGACACGGTCGGCGAAACCATCTCAGGCTCAACCGGCATCCCAACCAACAGCTTCAATGGCGGCAGGGTGCTCAGTTTTGGTTCGTCCACAAATTACGATCTGCACGATATTCGGATTCGCTACAGCGACCGGGCCATTACCCTCGTTAGTGGCAATCTGGACGTGAGCCACGCCCAGATAGGCTTTGGGAATTGGGGCATTTACAATAATGGCAATAAGCCTTTGGCCTTCCGAAACGTGTTGTTCCATGATTTGAACGCCGCTATCCAGGCCTCGGCCACCAGCAATACGAATAATCGAGGCGAGCACCTCACTGCTCATAAGATCGTATATCTAATTGGAGGCAGCAGCGGCTTCACCGGCAAAGTGTTCTTGACCAACTGTCTGTTGATTTCGGTCACCAACGCCTTGAATTATTTCGGCAGTAATATTGTGACCAATCAAAACGACGCCGGAATCTTCCAAACGGTCGGCGCTGGCGCCCACTATTTGGCCAATAACAGCGCTTACCGGAATGCGGGCACGACCAACATCAACGCCACCTTGCTGGCAAATTTGAAACGCCGGACAACTTATCCGCCGCTCGTCCTCACCAACAATATTACTGTCAACACGACGCTTGTTCCGCAGGCGAGGCGCGACACGGATATCCCGGACCTTGGGTATCTTTACGATCCGCTTGATTACGTGTTCTACAAAGTCGCGCTCACGAATGCGACTCTCACCATCACGCCGGGCACAGCAGTGGGCATCTATGGAGCCGATCACGGTTTGTGGCTGCACGATGGTGGCAATCTGGTTTGCGAAGGAACAGCGGACAACCTCTGTCGTATCGTCCGCTGTAACCTCGTGCAGGAGCAGGCAAATACAAATTGGTCCTCCCTCGGTGTCGGATTCAGTATTACCGCCCTGGGCGACAATTGGGAGGCTTCGCCACAGCCCAGCGCGCGCTTTCGTTTTACGGATTTTGCGATGCCGGCTTATGGCGGGTACCACTTTTACGTCCCTTGGGCAAACATGCCTACCGTCGTGTTCCGGGACTGCCAAATCCTGGGAGGCAATTTTTACTCGGACCTTCCGGCGTTTGCTTTCACCAACTGCCTTTTTGAACGAGTGAGCTTATATCTCGTCGGCGCCAGCGGTGAGTATCACAACAATCTTTTTTACGGAGGCAGCTTTACGTTCGATGGGTGGAGCCAGCCGCACATTTTCACGGACAATCTTTTTGATCAAACCACTTTGTCCCAGAATAACTCCGTCACTCACAGTCACAACGGATACTCCACGACGAATCGTCTAACCCCCACCAACATAACCGATGTTCTTTGGACCAGCCTTGCGTACCAGACCGGGCTATCAGGCCGTTATTACCTTCCCACGAACGCGCCACTCATCAACGTCGGCAGTGTGACCAATGCTGGGCTGGTGGGCCTTTATCACTTCACGACCGCGACCAACCAAGTTGCCGAGACCAATTCAGTTCTCGATATCAGCGTACACTTCGCTGCCGCTACTGGATCCCTGCAGGTGCTCGATACGGACGGAGACGGACTGCTGAACGTCGCCGAGGACAGCAACGGGAACGGCGCATTTGAATCGGGCTTAGGAGAAACGGATTGGCAAAACTATAACTCCATTTACGGGATTGGGCCTGGCCCGGGTCTGGTTGTTTTTACACCTCTCAAATGATCAAGGAAGGATTAAACATCATGAACCTTGCATGCAAAATCCATACTGCGTTTCTGGTTTTTGGGATCCTATTTCCAGCCCCGCTCGCGGCAGATGAAGAAGAATGCGAACTGCCCTGCATGGGCGGGGTCTTTTTCGTAGCTCCGATGACAGATTCGTGCACGCCACTATTTCTCTTTCCATGTACGCCGATGGTTGGCGCTTATGTCATCCTTGATTCAGATTGCCCTGAGGCTGACCAGGATCCGTTTGAGTACAGTCGGGTGACATGGTCTCTCGCCGGACCCGCCTTGGGGCTTAAAATCGTTGGGGCTGAAACTGAGATCACATGGGGCAGTTCGGCCGCCATTGTCCCCGCTGGCTCGCCGGAGGCAGTAGAGAGCGGGTCTTTGACAGTCATCGCGACGGATGCGAACGGTCTCATACTGACAGGAAATATCTCTGTGCAAGTTGTTCATGAGGATGAAGGATGCCGCGGGTCAACGTGCCAGGCGGCGGCGGAGTTTGCACAAACCTCCACCGGTAATCGAAGTGTCTCAACCGCATTCAAGCTGGGTCGCGGCGCCTTTGGAAAATCAGCAGGAGCGCTGAGCATCAAAGAGAACAACCCAATCAGCGCACTCTGCACGCCAGCCTGTTTGAAGTATCTCTACCCGACGAACTACGATTGCGAGGTGATCACGAATGCCAATGGCATACGACAAGCAAAGATACCCGAAGGGCTGGCGAATATCGTCACCAACACCGCATATAAATACTCCGTCGAGTTTTATCCCGCCTCAGCAATCGGCACTAAGAGCAACGGTCTCTACCAACTTTCCGGAGCGCCCCTTTCGACAACCACCGTGGAGAACCCCGATACGACCGGAAACACGACGAACCGTCTCCGAGTGACCGATGGAGATGGAAGCGTCTCCGATTATGCGTGGCAAACAAACGGATGGTATCTCACCAATGGTGGCGGCATGCGCACGATCTATAAAAATGTAACTACAGACTCTAACGTCGTGCGCACCAGCACCGTCGAGATTCGCGGCGAGACCAACGGCCTCGTTGCCTGCACAATCAAGAAATATCAGGCGATTACCATCGGGACGAATTACCTGACCAACGTTGTTGAGGCGGCGACAGGCGATGGTTCCGCGGCACGAACGAACACCTACACTTATTACACGAACTCTCCCATTGCAGGCGTGAAGAAAGAGGAATTGATGGCGGATGGTTATTGGCAAATTCATCGCTACGAAACCAATACCTGCCTGGCTTTTCTGAATCAGGCGCCTACGACAAATGGCTCGCTCTGCCGCACGATTGATTATGGATATGGAACGAACGCCATTCCCGGAGCCGGCGACAAAGGAAGAAGGCAACTGACGATGCCTCGCAGAACCGTCGAGTCGTTGCTTGGTTACGAGATTTCGCGGAGTTATTTAGTCGTGCTGCGCCATGAGCGGCGTGAGATTCGTTGTGTTACTCCTGGAGCCGCATGGACCAACGCAGACAATCTTGTCACCACGAGACGCTACTACACCAACGGGCCGAACGACCGGAAGTTATGGAGTATCGAGCGGCCAGATGGGACGATGGAAATCTTCGATTACATAACGAGCGCCAACCGCACAAAGATTGTTCTCACTGGAGCGCCCGATGCAGCGAAGACCAACGTCGTTGATGGAACCAAAACGATTACCGTCGTTGGCCCAGTGGGTCAGATGGTCAGCAGAACCGTCGTTGATATCGCTTCCGGGATCACCGTCGCCTCCGAAGTCTATACGAACTACGATTCCTATAACCGGCCCCGCAAGATCACCTACCTGGATGGCACATCCACATTGACCGATCACGGTTGCTGTGGACCGATCACCGAAACCAACCGCGAGGGGACAGTCATCAATTATTATCAAGATGCACTCAAGCGGCGGTCTGCCACAAAGAAAAATGACCTTACGATCACGAATGTTTTTGACGCCGCAGGAAGAACCATAAATCGAATTCGCATCGGCAGCGACAGCTCTCGCATCACGAACCACCTTGCTACCTACGATTCGGGTGGGCGGCTCCTAACCAGCAAGGATGCACTAGGCAACGTCACAACGTATTCGGAGACGGTCACCAACAACCAACTCGTCCGCACGACGACTTATCCCGACGGCAGCACACGCATTGAGGAGCACTATCGCGACGGTCAACTCGCCAAAGTGACCGGCACCGCTGTTCATCCCGTCCGCTATGAGTACGGAGTCGTGCAGGACGCAAGTGTGTGGCGGAGGTACACCAAGGAAATCAAGCTCGACGGCAATGGCAACGACACGTCGGAAGCCGTGACCAACTTTTTCGACATGCTTGGCCGTAACTACAAAACAGTCCATGCCGACGGCGCCAAACAGGAATCGTTTTACAACAGCAAAGGCCAACTCGCCAAAACAGTTGATCCCGATGGTGTCGCCACGCTTTATCAGTACAACGCTCGCGGTGAACTTGAATACACAGCCATTGATATGAATCGAGACGGCACAAACAATTTGGCCGGGACCGACCGCATCCGCCAGACGGTCAGAGTCGTCACGACCAAAGGCGCTTCTAATGTCGTGCAAACGAAAACCTATGTCTGGGCTACGAATAATTCTGCAATCTCAAATCTCGTATCGGTGTTGGAAACAAAGACCGATGGCCTTATCTCTTGGAATGCCAACTACGGGGCGACCAACCAAAGCCGGACCGCTTACACCGGCAGCGGCAATCGCTACGTGACCAATACGGCGCCGGACGGTTCATACTCAGTCAGCCATTTTCAGCACGGCCAACTCACGAGTGTCACACGGAAGGATCCAGGCGGAACGCAACTTAGCCAAACGACCTACACCTATGACACCCATGGGCGGCAAAAGACCGCCGTCGATGCCCGCAACGGGACGACCACGTACAGCTACGACAACGCCGACAGGAGAGCATCTGTAACCATGCCGGCACCGGGAACCGGCCAGAACCCACAAACCACAACTTTCGCTTACGATTACGCGGGCCGTATCACCCGCACCGGCTTGCCGGATGGCGGCGGAATCACGAATACCTACTCGATGCGAGGTGAATTGCTGACCAATTTTGGAACGCGAACTTATCCGGTCGCTTATGCCTACGATGCACAAGGCCGCAGAACGAACATGGTCACCTGGACCAACTTTGCCGGCGCTTCGGGTGCCGCCGCGACGAAATGGAAATTCGATAGTCAACGCGGCTTCATAACCAACAAAGTATATGCCGACGGGAATGGCCCCAAATACACTTACACCCCTTCCGGGCGACTGAAGACACGCACTTGGGCGCGAGGGACGATCACAACCTACGAAACCAATTCCGCAGGTGAGGTGGTAGTCACGACTTACAGCGATGGAACTCCGGGCGTAACGAACGGGCTCGATCGGCTCGGTCGGAAAACGAACATCATGGACGGCGCTGGCACTCATTATCTTACTTACACCGATTCCGGCTTGCTCCTGATGGAAACGAACGCGAGCGGAACCTTGATAGGAATGAGCATTACAAATGGCTACGACTCGGTCTTGCGCCGGACTACGCTCGCCGTCCGCTCCAACGCTACCACGCTTTTCACGCACAGTTACGCTTACGACTCCGCTTCCCGTCTGACAAACGTCAGCGACGGCACGCACAAGGCCACATACTCTTACCTTGCCAATTCCCCGCTCGTTAGCGACATTACATTCCGGTCAAACAGCACCACCCGCATGACCACGACGAAGAGCCATGACTACTTGAATCGGCTTTTAGCCAGTAGCTCTTTGCCATCGGCTTCCGGCCAGTCGGCCATCTCTTACGCTTACGTTTACAATGATGCCAGTCAGCGCACCCGCGTCTCGATGGCTGACGGGAGCTACAGGCTGTACGAATACGACAACCTCGGCCAGCTCATCAGCGGGAAACACTACTGGTCCGATGGCACCCCGGTTGCCGGCCAGCAACATGAATATGCCTATGACGATATTGGCAATCGTCAATCGACGAAGGCGGGCGGCAATGAGGTAGGGGCCGGTCTTCGAACGGCCAGCTACTCCGCCAACAACCTGAACCAATACACTCAGCGCGACGTTCCCGGGGCAGCCGACATCATCGGCATCGCCCACGGGAATGCAACCGTGACGGTCAATGACGCCTCCACTTACCGCAAAGGCGAGTACTACTGGAAGGAACTTTCAATCAGCAACGCCTCAACCGCCGTTTGGCAGTCGGTGACCAACATCGCTTCCCTTACGGGGAGGGAATGTCCGCGGCGTAGTTGAAAATGCGGTTGGTGGTTTGGCCGCCGAGCAGACAGGCTTGGCGGTGAAAAGAAAACCACAACCAAACACACCAAACGCATGAAAACAAAGAACACCAACCTGCTGGCAGAAGCCAGCCGCAAATCGTCTGCACCGGCCGCACTGGAGGAGTGCCTCCCGATGCTGGACCTGATC
>Ga0208454_1000153_pt1 | contig 47786 bp, 59 predicted proteins | sample EasRivMeERMZT100_FD_187530 | JGI IMG/M metagenome (GOLD analysis project Ga0208454, IMG submission 187530) | Soil microbial communities from meander-bound floodplain in the East River, Colorado, USA - East River MetaG ERMZT100 (SPAdes) (version 2) | ecosystem: Environmental > Terrestrial > Soil...
AAAGTCATTCCGTACGAGGAATGGAAGATTGATCAGACTACGTACACATACTACTTTGTAGAGACTATTCCAGATAATACGACGAAAGACAAGAAAATCAACAAGGCTGATGATAATCTAGTCACTGCATACGTGCCAGGTGGTACAGCTGCTCCTGTGACTGATGGATTACTAGTACAGCAGGTAGAGACTGACCCACCAGGATTCTGTGACTTTGGATTTCATCTTGTGGGAGTTGTATACGAGACTGATACTGGCTATCTTAGTGCTCCGGGACCGGAGAATTTTGGTGGACAGACGTACGTAGATACGCGTAAGTCAATCAAAGTATCGAATATTCCAGTCAGTCCAGACGCGCACGTCAAGAAGCGTCACTTGGTGAGTACGAAGTGGATTCCTGAGTACAATGGAGATCAAAAAGGATATCAGTTCTTCTTCATTCCGAAGGGGACTCTTGAAGATAACACAACTACCTTCAAGATTGTCGATTATTACGATTCTGATCTTTTATCTGATGCTAGTCATCTTACTGACAATTTTAGTCAGATTCCAGCTGGTGTAAATCTCAACACGTACCATAGTAGGATGGTTCTTGTGGGTGATCCTACGTATCCTGAGAAGGATGATGGTACGCCAGACACTACGAAGCCTGATAATCGTTCAGTGGCTAGAGTGTCGTTTCCTGGTGAACCGGAGGCGTTTAGTAAAGTAGACGGACTGCTGATAGCGCCTCTAGATGGCAATCCATTGACTAATTGCCAAGAATTTAGGGACGTGTTATACCTGTTTAAGAAGACTAGAACGTACGCGTATTCGGATAATAGCGATGAACCGGCTACTTGGACTTCTGAGACATTGGATCAAGGAGTTGGTGCTCCTGTTCATGGAATCGCTACAGTTCTGGACTCAGGTGGAGTGAATACTGACTTTCTGTTAGTCGCGGATTGGTCAGGTTTGATGATTTTCAATGGTACATATGCGCGTCCAGAGTTGAGTTGGAAGATTGAAGACTACTGGATGGGTATGACTAGGAATGACTTTCGTTATATCCAACTGGTGAATGATAGCCTATCGAAGAAAATCTGGATGACGCTTCCCCCACCTGTAAGGCATCATATGTTGCATTGTGACTATGCAAATGGATTGGATGCAAAGAATGTTAGATGGGCCAGGTGGATATTTGATGCGAAGATGAGTGCTGCGACGTTAATTGAAACGAATAAGCTAGTACTTGGTGCGTTAGAAGCTGCTTCCCTACCATGACTGATGTACCTTTTCTGACTGCTGCGTGGGCTTTTAGTTACCATTACACTTTGACATGGACTCATAGTGGTAGTGATATTTTCGGTTGGTATATTCAACTTTGGGAAACTGACAATCCGACTCATTTTCTGGTTAGTAACCAGTATTACAACACTGCTCTACGTGAATTTCTTGTGCCGCAGAATATAATGGGAGCAGAAGATTTACAAGATGATACGGACTACACAGCACAAGTAACTGCATTATCATTGTCAGGTCATGTAGCAAGTAGGAAGGCTTATTTTTCAACTGGACATACAGTTTCTCATACATTCTTTGATGGAACAGAGTATACTTGGGCGAAGCATGATTTACCGATAGATGGATCACATCATTTCTTGTGCGAACAGGAAATTAGTCATATTGGTGATTTTACTTTACCCTCAGATTTCTTACCAGCAACAGCTATTCCAACGGCATTAAACACAGCTATACGATATAGAGTTATTGCTCATACAGATGGTGAGGGATGGGATGCTAAACGTCAACCAAGTATTCATCTATTTGGACGACCGGTAGGACATACACCAGATTGGAGTGTTGGCGTTAAATTTTCATCAATTACAGTTAATGGTGGTCATGCGAGTGGAGAATGGAATTCTTTGATTGGACCGCCAGATGGGTGGGTCGGTGATACCTATAACAATGATTTCATAGATGATGAAATTACATGGCGACAGGCTAGTGCTGGTTTAGATCCTGATACGGGAACATATCCTGATCAAACAGCTTGGACACGCGCTAATTTGTTGGCTTATAAGTGGGGATTTGCTTGGTGGGCATCAGTAAATGATGATACGTCAGACTTAATACCTGTATATGGTGTATATTCGAGAACTATCATTAATGAAGGTCGGATTAATAAATTCAAGGTATTCGTAAATTACGTATATCCACCGTGGTATGAGGGTGATCCACCTCCTGATCCACCTCCTGATCCTGAACCAGATCCAGATATACCAAATTTGCCAGGAATATTTGTAGTACCAGGTGTGGGCATTGCGGCTCCACCTACTGGGCCACCGAGACATGATACGTATTATGGACTAGTGACAAAGAAGATACCGAATCCGACGATTAAGACTGCATTGTTTGGAGAGTAAACATGCCGAAGGGTGCAGCATTAAGTGAAGTTAGTTCAGGCGAGAATATCAGTCATTTCGCGGCTATACGCGTGCGTGTGACTGGTTCTGGTAATTTGAAGATGGCTGTCTCGTCATTGGATGATTTGAAGACTAAAACTCTCGTGCCATTTTCCATGATTGCTGCGAACAGGATTATACAGACTAGACTCGTGAATTTCATGGAACAGAGAGCGAGTTTCGAGTTGAAGACGACTGAAATAGATGAACACTTCAGAATCAATCGAATTGTAGTGTTTATGAAGGAAACTTTCACGTCGTATCCGGGGTCGTAAGATGGCATTTCGTCCTCCTAAGAAACAGCCAGAATTTGCGGATCTGAAGGGGATTCTAGCTCAGACTAGAGACACTGAGAATCCTCTGTATCAGACTGTTCAGGTGTTAATTGAGCGATTGACACAGTTTCAGACTGTTACACTCGAAACAGTAGCAGATATCAACAATAGCATCAATAATTCTGAAACTATCCTGAATATTGCAGCAGATAAGACGGCTACATATCACACAAAGAATGACGAAAGGGCTAAATTACCTAATTCCTGGCAATTGTTGGCAGGTGAAGGAATAGAATTCGATGATACGATTCCAAATAAGAGGACAATCAATAGCTTGGGAAATTGCAGGTACTACGATGCGCCGTTGACTGATGGAAACGTACTCGACACGGGATTCATATTCGGATTGGGCGAATGTATTATAGTTCAGGTGCCTAATGCCTAGTAGTCGCTTACAGGACGTAATTCTTCGGGGATTATCTGCAAGTAAACCTCTACCGGGGGACGTACCTCCTGGTACATTGTATTACTCAACTGATACGCTAGTTACAGAACGATGTTCGAATGATGGAACTGCGTGGGAAGATTTTAGTGACGCGGGCTTGGGTAGCGGAGGCGGGGGTACAGGGAGTGGAAACTTTCTGATTAGTGGTGGTGTAGTCACTTGGATTGTTGATTACGACTTTCTTGTCTCTGCGGCTACTTACAGAATTCAGAATATCCTGTATTCTAGTGCAGAACAGACTATTACTCTCGACGCCGCGCATCCTACGAATCCACGCCTAGATTTGATTGGAGTAGACAATACAGGGACAGTATTCAAGGTTACTGGTGTCCCAAACGTCAATCCATCTGAGCCAGATATAGACCCTGGGACGCAGCTAAAGTTAGGAATAGTGCTGGTTCAGGCTGCATCTACTGAACCAACGATAGACACTGAAGTATTGTATGCAGACAATGCAGGAAGTCCTGCGGAGTGGAATTGGAGTACGTCAGGGAGTGGATTTAACGTCAATTCAACCACTAATCCTAAGGCTCCGTCTACGAAGGATATCGAGGCTACGGCAGTTACGAATGGCAGTTATGCACAAGGACAGCATGGAACAACAACTATTATCCCTTATAACTTCAACAATCTTATCTTGTATATCCGATCCAAAGCTACTTGGTCAAGTGGCAGAGGATTGTCAATCACCCTTAGAAATGCAGGAGTTCAAATTGGCAATCCAGTCACTATCAATAGAACTGGTACGTTCGGGTTTGATTCGTCAATCACCGCAGATTATCAGTTAGTTGCAATTCCTGTTACGACTTTTGCTATTCCTTCGGGAAGTACGGTCAATCAGATTCGGATTGCAGCGTTTGGCGCGGGTCATGGATTCTATCTTGATGCGATAGAGTTTCAGGGTGGTAACATTAGTCAGTCTGGTGTAACACAGGATCAGGCTGATGCACGTTATGCGCAAAGAGCCAACAATCTTTCGGATCTTACTTCTATACCTACTGCTCGTACCAATTTGGGTCTTGGTGCTCTTGCTACTCTCTCTACTGTGGGGCCAGCAGAATTAGCTTCGACTGCAGTAACTCCTGGTTCGTATACGAATACTGACCTGACAGTTGATGCTGATGGTAGGATAACTTTAGCTGCTAATGGGAGCGCGGGTGGAAGTGGATTAGATCAATTAACTGGTGATGTAACTGCTGGTCCTGGCTCTGGTAGTCAAGCTGCAACTATTGCAAATGATGCAGTTACATATGCAAAGATGCAGAATGTGTCTGCTGCGTCTAAATTGCTTGGTCGCGGTGACAGCGGCAGTGGAGATACTCAGGAGATTACGTTAGGTACTGGACTATCAATGTCTGGTACTACTCTTAACGGTACATCAGCAACTAGAACTGGAACTATCACCATGATAGTTGATGGTGGTGGTTCTGCTGTGACTACTGGACTGAAGGGATATTTAGAGATTCCTTTTGCTTGTACGATTACTGCATGGACTTTGCTTGCAGATGTTAGCGGTTCGATAGTTGTTGATATTTGGAAGGATACGTATGCTAACTATCCTCCAGTAGTGGGTGATGTGATTACTGCTTCAGCCAAGCCAACCATTACTACAGCATTGAAGAATCAAAGCACCACTTTAACTGGTTGGACGACTTCAATTACGGCTGGTGATATTCTAGCATTCAATGTGAACTCTGTGACTACGATTACGAAGGTCACCATAAGTCTGACAGTACAAGCCTAGTTTCAGTTTCGTTAGGGTGAATTATGGCTCTATTGTTCATGGATGGATTTGATCACTACGGTACTAGTGGTATTATATACACTCTTGGTAAATGGGCAAGTGGCGCAGCTGATGCCATTGCAGCTACATCACCTGTTCGTACCGGATCACATTCACTTCGATTATATGGAAATAATCCAGGTCATGCAATTTCCAAACCATTATCACCAGCTAGTACTGGTTTTGTAGTTGGGTTAGCCTTTAATCCTACTATTGCATTTACTGGAACGAATGATCTCATCCAAATTCGTGAAGGTACAACTGTTCATCTTACTTTATCTGTAAGTGCTGCTGGAGTTTTTCTTGTTAGACGTGGTACTACTACGTTGGCTACTGGTACTACAGCAATTGTTCTTAATTCTTGGACTTATTTAGAATTTAAGGGTATTATTCATGACACGACTGGTTCATATGAAGTGAAGATTGATACTGTAACTGAAGCTGCATTAACTAATGCTGGACCAACAGATACGCGAAATGGAGGAACAACTGGACAATGGGATCGTGTATGTCTTATCAATCCTTATCTTGCTAATACTGTTGCATATGTAGAAGATTTTTATATATGTGACACAAGTGGATCTGCTCCACGTAATGACTTTCTTGGCGCAGTGAAAATCGAAACACTCTATCCTCAGACTGATGCTGTCGCTGCTGGATCAAATGCTGGATTAACTTGTTCTACTGGAACTGATCATGGTGCATTGGTTGATGAGACAACTCCAAACACATCAGATTATAACTCTGGTTCAACTGTAGGAGTAAAGGATACATACAACTATCCAGCAATGGCATTAGCTGGAACTGTACTTGGTGTTCAAGCTAATTTGTACATGCAGAAAACTGATGCAACTGCTAGAACTGTATGTACAGTAACTAGATCAGCTAGTACTGATAGTGATGGAGCTAATGTTAGTCCATTGACTAGTTGGGCTTATTTTAGTGAAGTGCGTGCGCAAGATCCGAATGCAGGAAGTCCTATTGAATGGACTGTTGCTGCGGTTAATGCTGCTCAATTCGGGATGAAAGTGACTTCGTAGTGGCTATTGCTTTAGTTGCATCGACTGGTAAATCAGTTGGAATCAATGGCGGATCATTAGATGCCATTAATACTACTGGTGCAACAGCTATTATCGTTGGGGTGGGAGGATTTGGTACTGTAACTATTTCTGATAATAAGGGAAATAGTTATACACCATTAACGGGATATACACAAGCAGATTCAGCTACTTTCAGATTTCATTATGTTCTAACACCTGTTGTTGGATCTGGACACGTAATAACGCTTAGTGGATCTGGTATTTATTGTGCTGCTACTGCATATGCATTTTCAGGTGCAATTAATTATGATTCACGGCAAAATGGGGCGTCTGGAACATCATCCCCCTTAAATGCTGGAAGTGTAACGCCATCAGTTAATGGTGCATTAGTTATTACTGGTACAACTGCTGGAGGAATAGCAGCTACTTTCAGTACTCCATCTGGATTTACTGGATTAATACAAGTTACAGGTATTGGTGCAGTTTCGGTATATGCGGTTGGGGCATACCAAATTCAAACTACTGCTGCTGCGATTAATCCACAATGGACATGGACTGGATCTACAAATGTAGCGGCGGCAGTAGCAGTATTTGCTGAGATACCTGGAACAGCAATAGCCAGACTATCGCAACTACCTGTTGAAGTTGGAATATTAGACAGTGTTCCAGTTAGTTTTAGGTTATCTCAGCTTGCAATTGAAGTTCTGATAAATACGAGTATAGTTCCACCAACTGTGACTGAGAAGACGCAGTTCATGATTATCATGCCTTGAGGTGATGTATGCCAGCCTATAATCCCTATCAGCAGACTTCTGGGGGAGATCCACGCGGACGCGCTCAGAATCAGGGTGGATACCAACAGCAAAGGTATGAGAGTCAACAGGGTCCAATGGTCAATGCGTTCGCGCATAACTATGGACGTGGTTCAGAGATGGATTTCGGCGATAGAGCCGACATAATGAACCAATATCGAAACATTGCGTCAGGCGCGGGTGGACCGGGTGGGGGAGGTGGTGGGGGAGGCTTTGCAGCGTCACATATTGGCTATAATGACCCCTTTAAGTCTTATGGAGGATACGAAGAATTCTCTAAGACAGGGGGTTATTCGAGAGATGACATAGCTAATATGAGGTCGCGTGGAGTCAGTCCTATACGCGCTTCATACGCCAATGCTGAACGTGAAATGGGTCGTCAGAGGTCACTTCAGGGTGGATACAGTCCTAACGCCTTTGCAGCGCAAGCAAAGATGGCTAGAGAACAGGGTCAATTGGGTGCAGATGCCACTCAAAACGTCGAGGCAGGACTTGCAGAGGCCCGGAATAAGGGGAGACTCAGCGGTCTAGGTGGAATGTCTGACATTGAGAAGCAGAGACTCGCAGCGGACCTTGAAGTAGCCAAATTCAATGCCTCTGCGAACATGTCGGCGGGCGCGTCTGCATCTGCTGCTGGAGCAGCAAGTAGAACTGATCAACTTAGAGCATTACAGGGCATGACTAGTCTGTATGGAACGACTCCTGGCATGTCTAATATGTTTGGAAATCAACTTCTTCAGGGAGTCGGTCAGGGTGGTACTTTTGGCCTTGGATTGATGGGTAGACAGAACGAAGGTCAACAGTTGCCAGGTGCATACGAGCAGAATATGGGTAGATTCAAGGATATCTACAATACTGGTGCCCAAGTAGCCTATCCATTCATTGATGCTTGGAAAAAGAGACAAGGTGGGGGCGGACAGGTTCAAGCTAACACTATGAATCCGGACGAAATGTAACATGGCATACGACATTCAGCGACTCCGCCAGCAGCAGATATTCCAACCTCAGCCCTACGAGGATATGTCGGGTATGGGGGAACAGTATGGGATGGGTATGGGTGGGGGAGGGATGAATTACACGCCCGTGCCCTCCATACGTCCTGAGGAAGCTGCACTTCCACCACGCTCACAGGGTCCATTGGAGCAGATAGGACAACAACCAGCCACTAGTCCTACGTTCCAAGAGGAAACTATTCTGCCGAATCAGATACCTGCAGATCCTACACGCACGCCAGCAGGAGCCTCTCCATTGAGAACTAGTGGGACTACTGCGCAAGAGATAATTGACCTTATAAACAAGCAATATACGCCTGAGACTATAGATAGGGATAGACTACGTAAATTGATGGATGCGGCTCCTGAGCGTGAAGAACCTAGTATCATGCGTCGGATTGTTGCTGGAGGCATAGGAATAGGGTCCAAGACGCCCATTGAAGACATGGAAAAGGTGATGTATGCGCTACATCACCGTGCAATGGACGACTGGAAAACTAAGGCCGAGCCATTCAGTAAGACCGCAGATTTAGAGGGTCGAGCTAATGTCAATGAGCGTACTTTGGCGGGTAATGTAGCCTCCGCAGCAGTCCAAATAGATAGGACAGAGGCTCAAAGAATACGCGACGAAGGGAAACAGGCTGTAGCAGAGAAAAACGCTGAAAGTACGCGTGTCCGGTCAGCCGCGTATGCAGCCAAAAATAGCGGTTGGATCGTCAAAGTTGCAGGTGACAGAATCGTAGCAGTTAATCCCAATCCTCCAGGTCAAATGATTGATTTGGGTGATTCTGGGATGATGGATCAGAGAGAATTGGAACTTCTACGGAATACAGGTAAAGTAGAGACTGCTAAGGCTACCGGAGAAGCAGCATTAAATCGATTGGAAGCAGGTGGAACTGGAATTTTCCAAAGAGATGGAAAACAGTACAGATTTGATCCTGCTACAAATTCGATGGTCGAGGTTCCGGGTGCGGGAGGTTCAATACAGAGGCCAGGAACACCCGGAGCAGCATCAAGAACTAATACATTAGAGGATATACGTCAGGAACAGGCAAGATATGAAGACCTGTACACGTATGACAAGACAGCTAGGAAGTGGATTAGAAGGAAAACTGATGGTAAGTTCGAGATGAAGAATAGGCCAGAGGTAGGAACAGGTAAGACCTTTGGTATTTGGGGTGAAGGGGTAACTGAAGAAGACGTAAAGGAATGGGATGCTGTAAAGGCTAAAATAGACCCAACCTATAAGCCTGGATCAGCAGGTATTGGACCTACGGGTACTACGAAGCCAGTAGAGGCTAAACCACAGGGAATTGGGCCTTCTAATACTCCTGCTGCTGCGGGTACTGGACCGGGTGGATTTACGCCTGCAGGAAAGCCCAAATACGGCCCCCTATTGCCTGAAAAGTTCAAGGCGAAAGAAGCTGCTCCGACTGCCGTTGGATCGGGTGAAGTTGTAGTTAGAGACAAGAAGACTGGTAAAGAATTCGCAATGCGTAAGGAAAATCTGAAGAAGGCACTTGATACTGGATTGTATGAACAGGTGAAGTGATGCCACAAAATCCTGATGATCCTTACGGATTGGGCCTACGTCCTCTAGATTCTGGTACGAATGATGATCCATACAATCTAGGATTACGTCCTCTAGACCAAGACGAGGAAGAAGAACAGCCTGGATTCCTTGGGAGTATGTTTACCGCACCTAATGCGGTTAGGTTCGGTCTATCTACCATAGGCGACCTTGCTGCACCGTTTACCTTTGGAACTAGCCCATTCATTGGTGGGGCTGTGGGTGAGGGTATAGGCCGTTGGATGGAGGGAAAGGAATTTGACCCCTCTATTATGGCTCTAGAGGGTGGGTTAAACTACCTTCCTGGTGCGGGTAAATTAGAGCGGACGGGCTTGGGAGAAATAGCTAAATACGCGGCTCGGTCTGCGGGTCATGGTGCGGTCCAAGGGGCCGTCGGCGCGTTCCCACGTCATCAGGCTGACAAAGGAAATCTGTGGAGTCCATCTAAGTACGAGATGCCCTCATTAGAGGAAGTCGCTGGTCAGACGGCTGGTGGCGGTCTAATGGGTGGCATATTGGGTGGTGCGTTTGGAGGATATCAAGGGTATAAGGGTAGGAGTAAGCCTCTAAACGTAGGGGATATGGGAGGGGCTACACAACAGGACTTGCCATATGCGGGCTTACGTGAGCCTGAATGGTATCAGCCTCCGTCTGGATTAGAGCACGAAGGGCCAATGCACGGTCCGGAAATTGGACCATACGGTATACCTAACGAAAATCAAGGAAAACTACCTTTCAATATTGATCCCCAAGGACAGGGGATGTTGTTTGACGACGCGGGTCCAACGCCTCCTCCGCCCAAGCCTCCACCTCCTCCTGCTGGTCCTCTAGGTACACCTCCATCTCCCTCTGGAGGTATCAATATAGATATGACAAATCCCAATGTCATACCTCCAGGGACGCATTTATCTGATAATCAGCAAGTAGTTACAATAACAGCCCCCGATCAAAATAACGTGGCATTTTGGCGTGCTAGGGGATACGTGTCTGTGCAGGGTCTAGTTGACTCTGAAGGTCATCCACAGATGGTGCGTGGTGATGTAGCTCCTTTGTTTGTAACGGGGGATAAAAGACCTACTGCACCTCCTCCACAACCTCCAACACCAGCACCCGGACCCATTAGTCAGGGTCAAACAGGTATTGCTCCGGGTGAAGATCATGTAGTTCCTAATCAGGTAGCAGACCAAGCAGGTTATAGGGAAAACATGGAGAGGGGTGGATATGGAGTAGCTGGTAGGACTGCTACCCACACTACCTTTAGAGAAGTTCCTTTAGCTCATGCTGATGACGGTAGTGGCGGAGCTATGAGTCCAGAGGAAGTACGTGCTAACTTTACAAGGATGTTAGGACGTGAGCCTACTGAAGAAGAAATGGCGTTAGTCCTATCTCGTCAGGTTAGGCCAGGAGAACAGACTGGTAGAGTAGCCCAATTTGATAGAGGATTTGAACCAGAAGAAAACCAAAATCCTGCTGGTTTACCACCCGTAGATCCTGCTAAATTACAGCAATTTGCTACGGGATTACGTGCGTCTACAGAAAACAGACTAGGAATGGGAGAAGATGATCCAAACGCGCCGCTGACGCCCCTCCCTCCACCACGCGCTCCATATGGTGAGCCTCGAATTGGTGGTGAAGAAACAGGAGAACGTATAGCGGGCGCATTTCCTGCACCGTTGGGACCACGTAGTCCGGTAGAGGGATACGATATACCTGCTCCACCTCCACCAGAGGGACAGGGAAATCTACTTCCTGGAGTAGTGGAGAGGAATAGACTAGAGAATATTGCTAACGCAGGAAATCAAGATATTTCGACTAACGTAGGTATGCTTCGACAAGAGCCTACTCAGCCCTCCATGATAGATGATTTAATTGACGCTGAGATACAGGATAGGACTAGGGAAGGCCCAGTACCTCCTGAGATGAGAGACTTATCTGAATATGGGCCTGATGATTTATTGCCTATGAGGGGTAGACCATTAAATATTAAAGATGCACTTACCACTAAAGGAATGGATGATCCTGTTGCAGTAGCTATTAATGAAGCAAGATTACTTGGATTGAATCCTGAAGATTTCGACAATCTAGGTGAATTGCAATGGGCTATTGCACGTAGGGTTGCGCAAGAAGCAGTACGTACAGGTAAGAATCCTTTAACTGATCCCACCTATAATTCAGGTGATGCACCTGGATATCATCATATTGGTATAGGTGAATCCAAAGTACGTGTACCTCCCGAAGAACCCCTAGCGATGGGTCGTAATGCATTGACGGGTAAGGCGGTCTTTACCGTCAATCCCTTGAACTCTATCAAAGAGTTGACGGGTGGATATAGCAAACCACTTCCATTTGTAATGGTGCGTGAGGGGATGCAGAATGCCCTTGATGCAATCAATACTCTTGGTATGAGTGGTGAGATTAAAGTAACTATTACAGATGCTAATTCTACTACAAAGAAACCCGCTTCTATTATAATAGAAGACAATGGTAAGGGAATGACTGAAGACGATCTTTACACAGTCTTCACGACTCTACATGAATCTGGGAAAGTTTCTGATACCAGCGCGACGGGTGGTAAGGGTGTAGGCAGTGTTACGTACATCTTGGGTGGTCAGCACTTCAAGATAGAGACTGTAGCGTTAATGCCTGATGGAACTAAGGTTAAATCTAGTTTTGCGGGTAAACCTGAAGACATACTGAATCCAGAGGGATTTGATATTAAACCTGAAGTGGTTCCAGATGACACGCCCACGGGGACTAAATTTGAAACTCTACTTAAAGAAGATCAAGATGCATGGGATGGAAAAAATTCCATGACAAGTATTCTTGACTATAGCAGAAATAGAACTGGTAAGATTTCTTACAAAAGAAATCCATGGGAATCAGTTAAAGAACATACGTTGACAGGAAATCCAAATGACAAAATAGTAGCTACTGATATAACACTTGATAATGGAAATGTTAAAGCAGATATAATTATACCTGAAAAGGCTAGAACGGGTACATTTACTGGAACTACTATTCAAGTACTAAATAATGGCATGTGGCAGTTCGAGCAGTGGCACAGTTATGGAGAGGAGAAAAATGGAGTACCAAGTGAGGTAGTAGTAGATTTGAAGCCACAAGTCGAAGAACTGTCTCCTGAATATCCATTTCCTGTACAACGTGAGTCCGTAAAGGATCATATCTGGAGTCAAGTAACACAAGGTGTCAATCAGTATGTAGCCGATCCTATGGCTAGTAATAAGCAGAAGGATTTGGCTAAGTTGTGGGGTCAGATGGGTACTGTTTCAGCTCCGCGTGGTGGAACCATGCGAGAGACAGTATTCTTTGACAATGGAGATAGACTACTTCCTCATGAATTGGATTTCATCAAGAATAGTCCTGCTATTCGTTCTGTTCAGCAAATCATCGACAAACTTCTTGATGATGTTCTAGTTGCACGGGGTATCTCATATGACCAGATGAAACTAGTCAGGTCAGGCATCTATATGCCTGATGACAGGTATCTGTATGGGCATCACATACCTAATCCTAGCGCGCCCAAAGCTGAATCTGGGATTCTGTTAAATCTCTTTGCACATATATTGGATAATCCGAATGACCCCAAAACTGCTGCGTTGTCAGCCGTAGAGACTCTACTCCACGAGGCTGCGCATATTGGAAAGGATAGTCCAACTTCGTATGATATCGTCATTAGTCCAAAGGACATGAATGACCCGCGTGTAGGACGTTATCTAGCGACGTATCTGCGTCAGGTATCCGGTCAACTGGGACTCGTGGGTCATGGTACAGACTGGATTAAGAGACTAGGTGATATATATGCCAAAACAGGGACAGGAACCGCCTTCCAACATGCGGATGCCCTCGAAGCAGTCCTTAGGGGGAAGGGTGCAGGACGGGGAACAAACCTCGTTACCCCCGGAGGACGAAAGTCTGGGAGCTACAGTCCAGAAATTCAGGAATTACTTCATATCTATACAGAGTCAAGGGGGCGACCAGCTACTAGCGAAGACATTCTCTCACCAACGGGAGTTAAGTCAGCAGGTGCCAGAGGAGGAGGGCCGACAACTGTTCCTAGCAATACTCCAACAGCTGGAGGGGGAACTCCTACACAACAAGGAGTAGCTAAAAAGGCAAAAGAATTTAGTTGGGTTAAAGAGGCTCTTGCAGTACCCACTAATGCTACGACTATGCTTGACTTGTCTGCTCCAGGTAGACAAGGCTTGTCTATGATAGCTACGCCTGAGTTTTGGAAGGCGTCTTGGGCAATGTTCAAGGGACTATCTTATGACAGTTATAAGCAGATAGACGCGGACTTACGGGCCAAGCCTCTTATGCGTCGAAGGATAAGTTCAGACGGTAGGGTTATGCCGTCATTCGGTGAGGAAATTGGCGTAAAGATGTTTAGTCCTGCGAGTGAGGGCGTAGGGCCAAGGGCTGAGGCGACTGCGAGTAAATGGTTGGAGATGGGTATCGGTGAGGGGATAGGCTCTAAGGTGTGGCGTAACACTGCTGGCGTACCTATCAGAGCGACTAACCGCGCATTCATTACGTTCCTCAATCACTTGAATGTCAACAGGACTGAGAAGCTATTGAATCTCGCAAAGGATATGTCAGTCAGAGGAGTCGATACAGGTAGGACTGCTATGCCTGGTCTATTGGGAGGCGTGCATCTTAAGGGTGGAGAGAACATTGGATTCAGTCGGAAGATTGGGCATGAAGATGCCATGAACATGAATCCATACCATAATCTCGTACTCGCCAAAGAGATTGCAGAGTTTGTGAATGCAGCTACAGGACACGCGACTGCAAAGGGTGGATTGTCACTAGAGAATGCAGTCAGTAAGATTGGACCATTCCTATTCTCTCCTGGTCTATTGAACAGTAGAATTAGGATGATGAATCCTGCTACTTACGTCATGGCTAGTCCATTCGTCAGACAACAGTACGCTAAGGCTGCTCTGTCTACAGCCGCCGCGTGGTTCATATCTAGTCAGTTGGTAAAGAATGCTGCTGGTGAAGATGCAGAAGTGAGTGATGACATTACTTCTGCAGACTTCGGTAAGGTACGTGTTGGAGATGCGCGGTTGGATCTTGGCGGTGGGTTTCTGCAATTCGCCGTGGCGTATGGGCGTATGTACATGGGTGGGTCTACTTCCTCATCCAGTGGAGAGTTCCATCGCTTTGGGTCAGGATATCAGGCCCAGACACAAGAAGACATGATGGAACGCTTTCTTGTAAACAAGCTCAATCCTGTAACTAAATTCGCATGGGATGTATTCAGTGCATCGGAATACAATCCATTCCATGTAGGAGACAGGACAGCTCAGTTGTTTGTTCCCTTGTTCATTCAAGACTTGAATGAGATTTACAAAGAAAATCCTGATCTCCTACCAATATTTGGTGGGGCTGCAATGCTTGGAGGGGGTACACAGATTTACTCTAAGGGTGAGTCTGTAGCCAAGCTGATACCAGAGGAAAATGATTGGTTGACTACGGGTGGGGGAGTGCGTGACCTTATGCCGTGGAATTGGGGCAATGATCCTGGTCAAGTATCACGCCCCTTCCCATGGAGTCCTGACGAGTAGTTACACGCCTGCTTTTTCCAACGCCTCTATAATCTCGTTAATTTGAGGATTGGCTTCAAGAAGGGAAATAGCCTTATTCACTTCTGCCAACTTACCTTCCAGTCCTTTCCGTGCGTCATGCAGTCTTTCCAACTTGGAGCGACGCATGTACATACCTGATGGCATTGGAACTGCATTTGCTCCACCACCAAGTACCTGTTGCAGTGCGTACTGTTCTTTCTCGTCATAATCACCCACTATACACCTCCATCTACACGAGTTACGTTACCTGCACGCGTACCTTTGGGAGATTGAACCACGTCAAAGGTCACACGAATCTTTTCTCCACTTTGAAGGTCTTCCACGAGGTCGTCAAAGAATCCATTCACGTCCGACGCATGAAAGAAATAGTCCTTTCCGTTCGCGTCCTGAATGAATCCAAACTTCTTGTCTGAGAACAGCCGTACGACAGTTCCTTCCATCTGAATCACCTCATCAATCACAACGACATTTTCTGCCCCAAAAATCTCTCTTAGTAGGTCTATGTCTTTTCCTTCCACGTGTCTACCCCCAACTTGAACTTGCAGTACGCACAGAACTTGCATCTACCGAACATGATGGCGCCACACGCCGAGCACTTCCAGTTCGGTACGTCGAGGTAAGCGCGTATCCTAGCTGCTTCCTTGTGCTCTGTAACAGCTATGACTGGTACTTCTGGTTCCTCATACCTTGGTGGTGGGATTATCACTTGCCTTTCCCAGAAAATAGTCTCTTGTATTCTTGCACTTGACCATCAGGCATGACGAAGACTATCTGATTACCTATAGTTTGAGTCTTAATCATACCTGCTTGGTCGAACGATAGCATTATCTCGTCTAGCTCACCCGCCTCTTTGTAGTGCGCCCACATTCGCTTGAGTAATCGAGTCCGACTGATAGAATGAGTTTCTAGGGCCATGAACTCAGCTATTATCAGACCCTTGATACTCTTTGCGTCAGACAGTCCCTTCTTACCGTGAGTCATTTCTCTCACATTTCCTATCAACTTCTCACAGTAAGAGATAGCTAAAGTCATACTCTCTGTGTCGATGTATAGCTCTGGACTACGCGCAAGACTCAACAGCATAGCCACCTTCAACACGGAGTCTCCAAAACGATTCAACGTCCCTGTATCGTCCCGTAAGTCTTGAGTTAGAGTCGTGTCTATGAAGTTCTCATACCACTTCTCGTAGTGTAGACCTGCCTCTGTGAAATACGCGGTGTCTCCGGTCGTATGGTCTACGTGAGGGAAGATACACTTCTCTGTCGGCTCGATGCTTCCGAGAGGCTCGAATGGGCCTTTGAGTGCGCCTAGAGTCTTTAGATACTCTACGTACTCTGGATACTTGGGTGGGTTCTTCAACGGAACTGAGAGTGAGTTTGCTCTATTTCTTTGGTTTTCAGAAACAACGAAAGTACGAGCGAAGTAACCCCCATGAATATCTTTTTTAGCGAAGAAATCATTCGAGTGCGCCTCATTGGTTGCGGTCAACATCGTTACTGTAGGGTCTTTGAGATTGAATTGCTCCATCTTCAGGAGACTTCTCCACTCACCTATATTGTATTGCCTGTCATATAGGTCAGTCAAGATGTCCATAGCTACTGGGTCACTGACTATGGAGGAAGTCAATTCAGAACTCGCAATGAATACAGCAGACTTGTTGTTTACTTTACCACCTGGCTGAGTCTGCGCTGTACCCATCTCCTTGAGTATGCCTTGGATGGAGCTTCGACCTGAGATAGTGCGCACTCCGCCGACACCTCTGACTAACTGTTTCGCCATCGAAATAGGTGGACCCTTTTTCAGCCCAGAGTCCGCATGAAACATCACGTAGATGTTCGGATAGAGATTGTAGATTTGCCTATCCAGCCATATGTTGTCCTTTACAACAGCAGAGATTGCCGCTAACCCACCCCACAGCCAAAAGTTAGTAGGCGACTCTAGTTCATTGTGCTGACTCAATAGTTTTTCGAGCCACGTCATTTCACTCCTTATTAGTCTTTTCTTTATCCTTTAGTAACTTCTCTAAATGAGCATTTAATCTTTCTGGAGTCATTACAACTCTATCCAAAGCCTTCTTCCAATCAAAAGGCTTATCACTTCTTATCACGTCCTTCCATTTGGTCATTTGTTTTCTCCCTTAATACACCAACGGTGCGAGATTTTGCCCCTACCTTCTCACATAATCGTATAACGTGCGCCCACATTTCAGGTCGTAATTCTGTGCGACGACTCTCCCTACGAGCAATAGTGTAGATGTTATCTATTGTCCATAACAATAATTTTATATCATCCATGTCATTCCACGTCCTGTACCAGAAACTCAGTCATAGTTTTCTTTAGTTGGGACAAGTCCATAGTTTGTTTGTCCCATCCAGGTCCGTCCTCGTCCTCGAACTTGAACTTCTTCAAGTCCCTATAATTCTCTCCAATTTCTACGTCACAGGGTATCTTCAGAAATCGACGCGGTAGACTACACGCCGTGAAGTTTATAGGTCGTTCCATTTCTTTTCGAGCAATTGGGAGAAACTCTCCGAGATACTCAGTTCGCACACTGAACAGAAGCGCGTCATGTGCTTCAAGAATAATTCTCGCTTCTGAGAATTGCTTCTTAATTCTAATACCAGCTGCTTTGGTATTATCAGTGACAGCTCGTTGGGGTAAGTAAGCAAGAGCTTCTCTGAAAAGGTCATCCCCCCATCGTTCATAGAAAATACGTATACCTCCACGTTCCGCGTCAATTCCGTAGGGGAGGGGTGCGATAAGTCTTCTGTCTCGTTTGAGACATTCGATGACTTCATGGTGAAACACTCCTTGAATCTTTGGCTGCTTCTGGTGGAATATCTTCAGCGCACGTTCTGCCTGTGCTTCTGTAATGGTGAGGGGAATTTTATATTTGCGGGCTTGCGTATTAAGTTCTGTCGAGGCTCTACGTTTTTGTGCGCCAAGATGCCCCGCATGGCGTAGAGTCTTCCCTGCAAATCTAATGGGGCTTTCATATCCGAGTATCTTTTTGGAGTAATCATCCTCCACACCACCAAAGAACCACGACGCAGTAAGTGCATGATAGTCATGTTCGTCTATGTCCTTTAATGCTTGCTCGTCAGTTGCTAAGTTGAAGACTACACGCGCTTCCGCTTGACTGGAGTCCAGTTGGACAAACACGCACCCTTCGTCCGGTAAGTACATAGACCGAACGTCAGCCCCAATGTCTCCATGCTTGGTGAACACCTGAAAGGCCGTACCCATAGGCTTCATGTCTACTTGTCGGCCCTTGCCTTTGGTATCTACGAGAGGACGTATGGGGGGATTCTGTTGGGACGTACTCGTCCGACCAGTCTCCAGACACATGAAACAGGTAGTGCGCATCCTGTTGTCATAGTCTGGGATAGCCATGAGATAAGTACTCAAGGTCTTCCTGACTCGCCGACGCTCAAGACACTTCTCTACCCACTCCCTCTGTTGGGGATTACGCACTCCGTTCTGCAAGTTCAGAAGCGCGGTAAGTTCTTCCTCTCCCGTCCCTTGACGTTTAGGTAGACGCCACGTATCGAACAGGAGTTCTGAGACTTGTTTGGGGGACGAGGGATTTACGTCATCACCAGCGAGTTGGAACATCTCATAACCAAGACGTTCGTCCCACTCGACATACTTGTGAATCAGTTCTTCTCTCTTAGCCTCGTCTACACGGAATCCATTGTTCTCTATTTCGAGATAGAAGTCAGGCAGTTTCATTAGGAAATTCTCGTAGAACTTCCTCATGCCTAGTTCGTCTAAGTCCGCATCCATTGCATCATTTACTTCATACGTGACACAAGCATCACGCGCGCATCCGAGCAATAAATCTCGATAGCTCCCTTCATACATACCCTCATCTTTATAGAAGGGTTCTCTTGTATAGATACTTGTATTAAATGCAAGCCCTTTTGGGAGTTCAGGGTTAATTGCGAATGCCTTGAGCATTGTGTCCGAACTAATTCTTCGGATTGCAAATCCAAGCCGCTTGATCTTGTCGCGATCATAATTAAAGTTATGTCCGACAATATCTTTCTCCCATAAGACTTGCATCAGCATGATCCACATGTTCACCAAGTCCGAGTCGGGTATCGTGGAGATACCTTCCCGGTTCCATAAGGGAACTGTCATGCCGCTATGTCTATTGAAGGCTAGTCCAATGCAGACGGGGAGACAATGACCACCAGCTTCTATATCTACTGCGAGCTTGCGGTCACGTTTGTGACGTTCTAGGAACTCGTGTAACTCCCATGAGTTGTTGGCTATCTGACACGTCCGTGAGGGGAGTTCGAGTGTTGGAGAGGCCGACTCCTCCCACGCCCGCTTGAAGTCAAAGATCATTATTTGTCGATTATAATATCCCTTGATTTCCCCACCAGCAGCAGAATGTAACAAGTGCGCGGGATGATAGGTAGACACAAACTTCGTACCCATTCCCCACATGATGGACCCTCTGTGTTTACTAATCTTGGACTTTCCAGAGAGTGCCCATAGAGCAGTACCACCGAGAGCGAGTATGCAGTTGGGTTTAATGTCATTTATCTCTACTTGAAGTTCGGCAAGTTGTTGGTCTACGTTGATACCGTGGGCTACGGCACGCCCGTAGAACGACTGACGCTTGGCCCCTACGTTGGGAGGGACTTCGTACTTACAGACGTTACTTATCCAACAATCCGACCTGTTAATCCCTGCGTCCGCAAGAATCCTATCCAATTCGCGTCCACTTGCCCCGACGAAGGGGCGTCCTGCAAATGTTTCCTCACGCGCAGGGGCTTCGCCCAGAATCATGAGCTTGGCTCCAACGGGGCCACAACCAGGGACGTATTTCCTATCCACCACGCACCCCCGTGTCCATTGGCCTCTTGCGCTTCTTCTTACGGAGAGTCTTGACGTGTCTAATCCAATTGTCGAGTTGGACAGCGCGTGTATTTAGTTCGGCAACGTATGCCTCCAATTCTGCATCACTCCAGTTCTTAATCAGGTCAGTCACTAGTTCCTTCTGGAAATCATCCATCTAGTCTCACCTCAAACATTTTAGCGCAAACTTCACACACGCACATGAGATAATGCTTGCGAGTTTGGACTACTTCGATTAAGTCCTCATCGTCATTCTGACAGTGCGGGCATTTCAGAGGTGGGTGGTTCATCAGGCTTCTCTCTTTCGACTACCCGTACATGCACAGCACGCCAACCCTTACCAGGTATTTGGAGCGGGGTAAACTCTACTAACATGCCAGTCCGTAACTCTAGAAATGGTAAAGAGTCTTGTCTTATGGCAGTCCAATGAAAGAAAATGCGCGTAAATTCGATGTCTCTGGAGGAGATAAACCCCCAACCAGATTTGCTTACTTTGATGATACGTCCAATTATTTTGTTAGTGTCCTGCATTCGTGTTCTCATTTAAGAGCGGGGGCGTGTCTGTAATCTGATTGTGTCAGTATTAGACACGCCCCCTATCATCAGGCGAGTGGCCTACTCGTCCAATGAATCCTCATCTTCAGGTTCGTCTTCGTCCTCGTATTCGTCGTCGTCCTCATCTTCTTTCAAGAGGTCGTCCTTGTCGTCTAGAATGACAACATCATCTGTCTCCTCGAAAGGCAATTCCTGCTGTTCCTCGTCCGCTGTCTCGTAGTGTTCCATTGCGTCCTCTGTAGTTGGGCCTGTAGAAAAGTCCCACCGGAACACGTAAGGCCATATGTTCCGGTGGGTCATAAAAATGATTGGTGGCCGGGATATTTTGGCACGCAGCTCTAATCCAGTTCAGGGTTCCACTAAAGGAAATAACTGGGATTATTCCGACGCGTCCCTTCTTCATAAATCGAAGCTGCCGAGAACCACCAATCAAGACTAGCCGCGCAACACGCGATACTTGTGGTTGACCTTGTTCACGAGCCGACCATTGTAGGTGTCGTTCTCGACGAACGCTTCAATCTTCTTCCCAACGGCGCTCTGGAGGTCGTAGCGCGTGTTGGCCTGAATGTCTACGCCCATTGCGCGCAGGAATCCCTCGATAAAGCCCTTGGCTCCGGGCTTATCGTTGAACTGGAGGATGATGGGTACGCCTGAGAAGTCTGTGGACCCGTTGTCCGCGTTCTTCTCGATGATGCAATCCATATGGCAGTTGTTGCTCTGCCCATCCTTGGTCGGCGTCCAGGTGCGGTGTCCCTCGATGCTCAACACGTAGTACGCAGGCTCCACCACACGATTGCGCTGGAGGTCCGAATCCGTAAAGCTGATGATAGTCACAAGCGTTTCTCCTATTAGAACTTCGTTGTGTCGTTGTACTTGCGTATTGCTTCTGCTAACTGTCGTTTGTAGTGTTGTGTGGCGTTACGGCGACATGTTCTGCATTCCTTCCTACCCCTTGGATTAATGAACGTGTTATCTGGAGTGAACTCATGTCCATTAACACAATGAGATTTTGGTTGTCTCTCTGCATGATTGTCCACGTTGGTTCCTATATGAAGATGGTCAGGATTCCAACAGTGTCTGTTTGGACATTCAGCGTTATGTAATACCTGATAAGTTTCATCAAATATATTGTAGCCAAGATAAATAGCTGCTGAGAGTCTGTGTGTTCCTACAAGCCTGCCCATAAATCTGATACGCCCGTATCCATCACCACTCTTAGAGCCTTGCCACAACCAACAAACATCCTTTATTGTCTTAGCTTCAAGACGAATCAAATCATCAGAACTTGGTTGCGGGTGCATCCATTGCTCCCAACTTTGCAATAGCTGGTTTAATCCAAGTATCGTAGAAGGGTTTATCACCAAACACAATTTCTTTGTCAAGTCCTAATGCAGTGCGTGCAAAATCGTCCCCTGTGTGCTCTGTCAATAGACTATAGTCACCTCCTTGTGTAGCGTCGAATCCTCTCTTGATATTGAAGTGATAGACTTCACCACAATACGCAGGGAGTTTCGCCGCCACGTTCTTTCCCGCCGTAACGATTTGACGGGAAATATGTGTCACGTTCTTCGTCGTGTCGCGGTATTCTGCTTTGACGACGTGTGCAATCAAAATGATGTTGACCCTGTGATACGAATGAATGTCTTTCGTCAGGGCGATAAGCTCTTGGAGTGCGGCTGACTCAGCGTTGTAGTCTTCTATTTCGTTGACTGCAATACCCGCAACTAGCTTGCCTGCCTGCGCTCCACTTGCTCTCTTCTGCCCGTATTTGAGTTTAGTCGTTTGACGCAGAGTCATATCCGCGCATGAGGTTATCGAATCCAGAACGATAGTCTTATAGGGGCAGTTGGTCTGAAGCTGTTCTAACTTCTGCTTGGGCTTAGTCCAATCGTCATAGTCCTCGTATGAGATAGTGGAGGGGTCGATGTTCCACTTCTTCATGGGCAAGAAAATACCGTTCATCTTACGGTCCCATGAAAACCAGAACTGTGGCCCCGGAAAACTAAGAGCCTGAGTAGACTTACGCGTCCCCGGCTCGCCCTTGAACATGCAGTAAAGTGCGTCAAAGTTGACACTCGACATAGTAGGCATTTACTTAGAACTCCTAATGAGTTTCAGGAACTTCAGAATGATTGCACGACAGAAGTCACAGACGTTTGTTTCCTCGATTACGTGCTTGCCATGTCCGTCCATACAGACCTGACACTTTTTCATTTTACGTTCCTGTAGAGAACTGAATTACTTAATCCCACGTCAGCAGGTTTATTTACACCGATGATTCTTAATGCTGCAACGAGATTAGCTCTTGATGGATGTGTTTCTTCAAGAAAGGATAAAGCATAATATATTTCCCTTGCTACTTGTTCAATTTCATTGACTGTTTGCTTTAATGCAATTACCAGTTCTATTTCACGAATCATTCAACCTCCTTATTACGGGGATCCCATACAGGAGCCAGTTGATAGTTGTTACGGAGAATTTCTTCTCTCATGTCAGGGTCGCCCTCGCATACCTGCTTGTATGGACACGCACCGAACACGTTGTCACAATGCGTGTAGTTGGGAGGCCAATAGCCCGACTCCTTGAACTGGATATACTTGTATGCGTAGTAAGGGACAATCTCTGACTGCCACTCGTGTATACGCGCCGCCGAGAAGTGGACGAGTTCGCGTGTCAGACGCTCAGGAATCTTCTTGGTAGTCTGCAAGCCAATCTTGTTGACCATGACCTGACGAGCCTTCAACAAGACGCAGTGACCAGAGAATTGATTACTGAGAGTCGTTTTGTCACGATTCTGCTTGAACGTCTTGTGGTCCATAGACATAATGCCTAGCTGTTCATGGTCTATGGTCAAGTCGAACTTCGCCTTCCACATGACGCGTATTTCATCGTCCTGGTAGATTACGTCACCCTTGACCCATTCCGCAGCGAGGGGAATCCAAGAGTCGTTCTTGTAGTGCGCGAAGTATGCCTCACATGTTTCCAACGCAAAGCGCCATCCCACCGTAAATCCTTGGGAATGCTCGGGCGTATTCTGCATACCCGGATATTCTTCTGCGTCGTGCCCGCAGGAGGGGGGAGTATCTGCGACATGATTCGAGCACGTAGGACAACCCATGACGAACAATTGCCCCGCAGTCAGCGCGTTCCCTATGCATACAGAAGCAGGAAATCCATCTATCCTGTGCTTGTAGAAGACCTCAAACACCTTGTGAATGAGACTGCCTACCTCAAGGGAGTTTGACTTTCCCTTTAGAGCGACTAGACGATGATTGAAACGTATATCAGTGAAGCGCGCACATCCCATCAATGATGATAAAATCGTAGCATCGAATATAACATTCTTTTTCGGAGCTTGTATAATATCCACTCTTTTTACCTCTTTAAGTAATCAATTGCATTTTGCAGAATTTGGATATCATCTTGCATATTTCCTATTCCCAAATTGCAATTGGTACAAAGTAATCCTCGTATTCTGTTTGAATTATGGCAATGGTCAATATGCAAGAGTTCAAATGGTTTTTTACAAATTGCACATTTACCTTCCTGACTCTTATACATCTTCTGATAATCTTCTGGTGAAATATTGTAATTCCATTTCAAGTTATTGCGACGTGTAATTTCAGGAGTTCGTGTTTCAAGTCTTAGACGTTGAATACAGATTTTACACTGAGCTTGTCTTCCTGTTGTTCTTCTTTTCTCTGGTGAGAATTCTTCTAGAGGTTTCATTTCATTACATATCGAACAGATTTTATGGTCCCCCTCAGGTAAAGAAATTATTACTTGAAAGGGTGAATAATTTCTATTCATCTAGCCCAACGCTTTCTTGAACATCTCGAAACGCGCCTTCAGCTCTCTGTTTTCTTCCGTAGTCGCCACGAGGAAATCCCTCATGTCCTGAAGCTCTTTCACCATGTTGTCGAGAATCTCGACTACTACGTCTACGTGCTTGTGTAGTCTCTGGGGAGTCTCTGAGGGCTTGACGATGTTCCCCGGACGCTTCATGTATGCGCGCTTACGATTGGCTGCGCTCACCTTGTTAGCGATGGACAGGACCGTAGTCTCGATGCCCATTTCCTTTGCTTTCTCGAACAAGACGTGCGCGTTGGCGATGACAGTTTTACTCGGGTCTACAAACTGCATCAAGGGATTCAGCTTGCTATGTCCCTTGACTGTGGGTCCACCACGTTTGATTACAGGTTTCTCTACGAATACAGGTGGAGAAGCAGGCACGAAAGAGACAGGCTTGGGCATATTCAACAGCTCCTTGACTTGACGAATAATCTGTCCAGTCCCTTCGGGATTGAACACCGTCAGCTTACGCTTCCGGGCTTCTGAAACTATCTTGGAGAATGCAGAGTGACCAATGAAACGCGTAAAGAATATCGCTTGCGTGTTGTGGGGCAAGTCCTTGTCTGTCCAATTCTCGTTCTGACTGTCCCACATTATGATGCGTGGATGCGTCCGTAGTTCCTCGTCGAAGTTACTCGCCTTAGCTCCAACGATAAGGATATTGCCATGTGTGAGCGGTGTTAGAGGTTTGTCAGTTGTCATAGTGACTCCATCTCCTAGTCCAGAGTAAGTAATGCCTTCTCCGTGTAGTATGCGCCTCATTAGACCTACGTCTAACTTAGCGCGTGTTAGTGACTTGCCGTCCGCGTCAAACTGACCGTTTCTGGGCACACAGTTCACACAGTGGAACTTCGTCCACATAACCTGTCCCACGTTCTGACACGTCGGCCACCAGCATGATGGTAGCTTCTTCTCCACACTCATAACATTTGTCCTTTGGCCCCGTGGATTCGATGTGATACGTTGGGGTCATTAGTTAGACTCCTTTGGAGGATAGACGACGCCCTGTCCGTTGACCCACTCGAAGCATGTGGAGTCACCGCCGTCCGTAATGATGACGCGTGTTACTAGACCCATACGTGTGGCGACGTTGTTCGTGTAGTGCTTGACGGCAGTCATTGCATCTTCCGCCGACACCATGCGACGGACGTATTCGTATGTCCCGTCCTCAAAGAACTGACATACTGAGAATTCATTCTCCATTAGTTCTCTCCGTGAGTTTTCATCAGTAGGAGGTCTACCTTGTCTTCCAGTTGGATTAGACGATTCATAACCGTTTGAATCAGTTCCAAGAGAACTCTGTCATTCTCGACGGTGCCTTTGGCTAGAGCTTCAAAGGCTTGAATGATGGGGTCTACGATTTTCTCTGCCTCGGCCTCTACAGACTCAGGATAGAGCTTGGCGTATGTCTGAGGACTCTGCTTCTTCAGTTCTTCCTTGAACTTGCTGATATCGATTTCCATTATTCAGTCTCCTTTGAATTCAGTATCAGAACGAATAGTAGAACAAGGAGGATAAATCCAATGACCGTTCCTCCGCTGTGACAGGCTATTTCGGCGCATGTGGCTTGCATTAGTCTCCCTTTAGACGCACAGAACTGATGGAGGTCGGAACATATAAGAATTGTGAGAGGCCACACGTTTGTGTGCAGCCTCTCCCCTTACGTGTTTTACGACGCCTTCTGCTGTGTCTTCTTACGCTTGTGGGCGTTTACGATGGACTCGGCCAGTTCCTTCATAATGCTGTCCTCACTCCACTTAACGGCTTCACCCTTGTTGTGGACCGCGTGGAACTGCCGACGCTTACGCTCGACGATTGCGTCCAATTTCGGGTCCGTAGTCGTCAGCCCTTCGAGGTGCGTGTATACGGCTGACACGAATCCTGCGGGCGCATCCTTCGTTGCGGCAACGACTGAGCCTATACGCACGAAACGTCCCTCACACTGTTCCTCTTTACCTGGGTTCCACTGACGCTCGTGCATTACACAATCGCAGCATGTCTGGAGGTTCAGTCCCTCACCTGCGGCCAATTGTGAGGCGACCAAGATACAACGCTTGGCCTGATTGAACTTGGACTGCGTTTCGTTTACGTCCCCACCAGCCTTGAATTGAAAGACCGGAATACGTGGCTCGCTCTTTTCACTGTCGTATTTCTGCTTGAGTTCCTCGTAGAGAATCTCTTGCACGTCCTTGTGGTGCGCGAATACGCAGATTTTCCTGTCCGTGTCCTCGATGAACTCGTCTACGTATTCGAGCGTAGCAGGAATCTTTGCGACGGCCACGAGGTGACGCATCTTGGACATTGCCGCGATGATTGACGCGCCGTCCAGGTGGTCTATCTGTTCTTCATACCACTTAACGAATTCGTCTACTGCAATGTCGTAATTCTCCTCCTCTTGAGGGGTCATTACGACGTTCAGCTTCGTCCTGTTGGTCGTGGGTAGTTCTGGCATCACCTCTGCGCGTTCTCTGCGGATATACAAGTCTTTTGTGTATTCCTTGAACGCCACGATGTTACGGATACCAGCTTCCTTACGGAATCTACCCTGCCATACGAAGTCTACCCAACGGTTCTTGAACCCCTCCTCCGAATGGAATTTCATGGGGTCCATCATGTTGAACACGGGGAATAACTCGCTCCCCCTGTTGTTCCATGGCGTGCCTGAGAGGGGAATTACTTTACGGCCCTTGACGACTCGACGGACCATCTGAGTGCGGCTCGAATCCACGTTCTTAATCTGCTGACATTCGTCCAGCACGACTGACTTAATGCCCACACGATTGAACTGCTCGATGTTGAATCCGCTGTTGACGATAGTCCCGTTCTTCAACGTGCGTGACTTAGGCACGAGCATGTCGTAACCCACGATGTAATGCTTCAGGCCAGGGAGCAGGTAGTCCTTAGACGTAAGGACAATCTGTGGAATGTGTTCAGACTTACCGTTCTGGTCCATCCAATTCATGATGGCCGAGGCTGTCTGATACTTCAGGGCAGACTTGACAATCCATAGGGTAGGACTCCACTCGGCGTGGAAATACAGGACGGCCATTGCCTGTTGCGTCTTGCCCAAACCCATTTCATCAAAGCAGGCCGCGCCCATGTTTACGGACAAGCCCGCTTCTAAAAAGGCGGCTCCCTCGACCTGATACTTGTAGAGGCGCTTACGTCCGCAGAGTAGACAATTATTCTTGTCCCATTCATGCTTGCAGGAGGGGTCACCGAACGCTTGGAACGTGTGGAAAGGCGTCCCTTTGGGTATCTTCTTGAAGACGACGTGACCACACTCCAGAATTGTGTATTTCATATCTGGAGTCGTGTCACCCGGCGTGACGATTGTCTTGGAGGACTGTTCCTTTGCGACTTTACCGCAGACTTCGCACTTGTCCTGTAGACGGGTAATCGTGTATTTAGGGGTGCGGATTACGTGCTCGTCAAATGTCACCTCGACCGTCGCGCCGCTACGGATAGCGTCTATGACATGAGGTGAGAGACTGAGATTGGAGCACGGGAGAGTGTTGTCACAGCCAATTTCTTTGGCCTTGGCAGCCCATACGTCGTCGTGCCCGTGGCCGGGGCAGAGCGCGTGGGCTATCTCGTGACGAATCGTGTTGATTACGTCCGGGTCAGGGTGAATGTCGATATGGTGAGCGGACAAGATGATGCACTTGTCCTTGTATGAGCAGAGTCCGAGAAAGTGTGAGTCCGCGTTCTGATTGAGTCTGACAGTCCATCCTGTGAGGCCGTTTTTCTTCATCTCTTGATGAAGTAGTTCTGATGCAGTTTTTCTGTCCATAGTTCCGTCCTTTCGGAAACGGATAAACTAAATCAGGCCCATCTGTTCGGCCAACGTCCGGGCCGCGTCCTCGCAGGAGATGCCACGCGCTGTGACCCACGCTTGGACCGCGGGTGCCGGGACGCCATACTTCGTCGCCGCCGCGTATAGCTCGGCCTTGGAGAACTTCTTGGGAGAAGGCTTTACGACCTTTGGCTTGACTGACTTGACGACTGTGGGCTTGTAATTAACGTCGTGCTGCTTATACTTGGCACGCTCTGACTCGTGTAGTCCAGCGGCCACGTTCTGCATGTGGACAAGCCATGCCTGACGCTGATTACGCTTGACCATGAGGGCCGCTTCATCGTCAAATATCGCCTTATTGAACGCGTCGAGCCGTGCCTTTACTTCGTCTGCTAGGGCGAGTCTCTTACGTGCCGAGGGGATAGACTCGTCTGACTCAATAGACGCCTGAAGTGCGATAAAGGGGACTGTCTCTGCGTTGTAGATGTCTGCCTTTAGTTCTACCAGCGTGTCAATCTTACGACTAGCCTCTACGACTGACACGTTGGCGAGAGCCTTTACTTTTGACGCCGCGTCAATAGCCGCCATCTCTGCGTCCCGACAGACCGCGCACATCGACATATTGTGGTGCGTGGGGTAAATGTCGATATCCACTTTACCGCAACAATCACATTCCCCACGCTTAGTTTTGAGAGAGTTTTGGAACATTATGCGCTTACCTTTCGGATAGACTGACGGACGGGATAGACTGACTGACTGGAGTGACGCCTGCATTCGCCTACACGCTTATAAGGATTGGGAGCGTTGGGCGTGTCTACTGAGGCAGGCATGACTCTTACGTGCTTAATCTTCTGACAGACGGTGCAAAAGAATCTTTTCATTACTTGTCACCCTTTGGGACAATGCGAAATTCTGCAAAATGATGGATGGCGGAGCCGTGGTCGTAAGATGTGCCTACCACGCGCGTCTAGTCGTCGTCCCGTTCACCAACGCAGGGCCGGAATTATGCGTGCCTGATACACAGGAAACATCATGAGTCAATTCCGTCCACCCACCACGTATGCCGACACTCCGACTCGACGCAGCGGAATTGCCAGTCTTCGTACGCCCCGTCGCTCGACTCCCACAGCCGCGCCTCGACGTGTCCGCCGCATTTCGGACACGGCACCGCGTCGGGCTTCCACCCGCCGAAGTCGCCTTTGCTGTCCGCCATCTGACGGGTATGCGTCATCGCAGGCCATCCACGGCGCAGATGTTCTCCAGTGCCACCGTGTCTGATAGCTCGCAGTGTGGGTGATTGTCTTTGAAGTGTTGGAGTGCGTCTGGCCGGGCGATTTTCACGTTTCACGTCCTCTCGGAGAGGGCCGGGATTATGCGTAGGGATTACGTATAAGCCGGGCCGGTCGTGTCCAGCCCCATTGTCGCCCGACCGGGGGGAGGCTGTCAACCCCAAGATGTTGGGGTCCGAAGGCCCGGAACGACCTCCAGACCCCAACCTGTAGGGGTGTCTCGAAACGGAACAGACGGGAGCGGCGGATTATGTGTTTTTACGGAACTTTATATATTCGTCACGTTGTGATTTGGGCATCACGTAGAGATTCAGTGAATGCACAAACGTGATGATGCCTGCATCTTCAAATTGTTTCAATACATCATCAAGTTCTTTAGCGTTTTTATAGCGTGACCAGAGTCTTTTCAGTAATTTTGTCCTAGTCACTCTATGATTTGCAAGAAATTCTAGAATAATTTGACTTTTGAGTTCACTCTTCATTTGCATGAGCATTCTCCTCCAAAGTTTGAATCACAGCTGATAGAGTGCTGCAGCTCGTCCGGCTCGTATACTTCGATTTGGTCCTCTTCAATGTCAGCCATCGTTTTCGAGGGAGGTTCTGGAGGTGCGTAATTGCGTGCTCCGAAGGCCGCGAGTCCTGTAAGCTTTGGAGCCTTTTTCTCATTCATCTCATTAAATTCGATGAATCTGTCCAGTGCCTCCTGACAGTCGTCACACATAGGTTTATCTTTCTGCATCGCGTATGGCGTGAGCTGAAATGCCTTATTGCAACCTCCCCAACATTTAGAATACAGACCGACCGGAGCTGGACTCATGTTACGTGGCATGTAGTGCGTGCATCCGTCCAGACCTGAGCACGCCCATAAGCCGTCATCGCGTTTGAAATACTGGTGAATGTGATTGACACTTCCTGTCTTTCTTGCCATGTATACTCCTTGTGTATAAGGGGCAGTCTCGATGCCGTCAGACGGGGGGAGAGAGAACGTGGTAGAGACAGAGGGAGTCTACCACAGTCCGCGTCCCGTGTCAAGACCCCGTGCCGCCGCATTATGCATTTTTCCTATGTGTAAAAAAAAAAAAAATAAAAAAAACATAAGAAAAAGGGATAAGGATTTGGGAGGTTGAGTGGTGGGGGCTCATGATTGGGGGTGGGAGACTCTCACTGTCTCTCCTACTGTCTCTCTCCCCTATTATGCGTGTGGGCGCACAGGACACGCGTGGGCCGCGCCAGCGAACTCTCATAGGGTCTTACCTGCACAGGACGAGCGCACAGGACGTGTAGCACGCGTATCGCGTGGACGGTCGAGTTATGCACAGGGAGCGCACAGGGGAGGCCAGCTCGCGTGTCGGGAGGGGGAGCGGGGAGGGGGAGCGGTCGAGTGGTGGGGTAGACATGCGAAAGCCCGGAGTGGCTGTCCTCCGGGCCTTGGGTCTAACGTTTGGTTCGCGTCCGTGGGCGTTCTTTCAAACGTGGATGGCGGTCTGAAATCTTACATGTAACGCAGTAGAGCTTGCCAGCTATTGTGCGGGTGAGTGGATGGCCTTTCGGACATTTACTCATGGATGTTTGAGGGATGGCCCGGAAGTAGACAACCTCCGGGCCAGTAGAACTACTCAGCCCATTCGACGCCGAGGTTTGTCGAGGCGATTTCTTTCGCCTGCTCGTCAGTGTAGCGGCGGCTACCATCGGGGAGCTTCGCCGTCTGGAGGGTCTTGAACATATCGCGCAGTCCAATCTGAGGGTCATTCTCAGCGGTGGGCTTCACGATTCCAGCAGCATCCAACGCGGCGGCGTATGCCTTTTGACGAGCATTGTTGGCACGGTCGCTGTTACGCGATTTCATCTGCTCGTCCAGCGTCATTTCGTCCTTGGCCGCGACGAGTTCATCGGTGGACTCATACGTGCTGTAGGCGTAGGAGTAGGTCAGCGGCGATTCGAGCTTTTTGCCGAATGCCGTGTTCGCGGTGGACTTGCCTGTCTCTTGTTTCATAACGTCTAGTCTCAGGTCATAGCGGGAACCGCCGCTGCGGTCTTACGTCTTTCACGCTTGGGAGGGGAGGCAACTTGCGCGCTCGACCCTGAACTTTGGTCGGGTTCCTGACTGGCGCTTATGCCTTTCGGCTGGCCTAGGGTCCGACAAGGAGAAGTGTATCACGGGACGAGTCCGCCGCAACAACAATCGACAGGCCGAGCCATCTTTTTTTCGGCCCGTCGTCAGCCGTCGTCGCCACGCGTAGTCGGGGACGATGGGTCTTACGTATAAGGGAGCGAGCTTCACAAATAAATCTTTGTGTCAATCTTTTTTTTTTCTTGACTCTTGGGCCTACGCGTGGTAGGGGGGTATACCCATGTGGAGTGAGCCTCCTCACAACCTGGTAGGGGGCTTGATTACAATCGTCCAATTTATTCACAAAGGAATATAGAGTCTCATAAAATATATAAGGAGGTATAAAGAATATACATAATCAGAAAAAGTGTAGTAAAACCGAACACGAAAAATAGACGGAAGTCGAATCAAATCAGTGGTTTAGCGGCAGGGTGAATTTGACAGCCGTGCTATCCTTTCTTGACGGGGCATCCGTCCAACTACATTCTGCCATATGTACAATCTAAACATTAGTGAGGGCGGATGCCATGCCTATTGGAATCGTAGACGATATAGAGTTTCAGAAAGAGTTAGAATCCTTGTCTGGAACTCCAAAGAAAAAAGAGTCTCATCCTGAGATTGAGATAGAAGACATTCCTAAACGTGGGCGGTCTGAAGGTGACGTAAACGTACCTGACAGTTTGAGGAAAGTCATAGCAGAAGACGCGCTTCTAAACGGTAGATCCTCTGCTCTCTCCCTTGCAAAAGAATTTGGCGTAAGTCCTTCCTCAGTAAGCGCGTATGCCAAAGGCGCTACATCCACGACGAGCTACAATAATCCCTCCTCGTCAATCATCCAGCACATAAACAAGAGCAGAGAACGCGCAGTCAAGAGAGCGCAGAAAACATTGAATGGCGCACTTGGAGCCATCACGCAGGAAAAGCTGGACTACGCAGATCCCAAAGACTTGGCGTCTATCGCAAAAGATATGACGGTGGTCATCAAGAATTTGGAACCGCCCAAAGAGTCAGTCGAGTCAGTCAGTAATTCCCCTCAGTTCGTAATCTTTGCTCCTCAATTCCGTGAAGAAAAAACATTTGAAGTTATCAATGTAGCGGAGTAAATCATGCCCCTATTGCGTACAGATCCGTTCAATGCGGTACTCCTGAATTCCGAGCCTCTCGCGGTATCTGAGGAACAGAGGTCTTTGATCAAAGAGATCCTAGACATATCGAGTAGTGACTCGCGCTTTGCAGAGAAAGCATACGTAGCCATTTGGCGCGTGTTGACTGTGGGGTCAGTCGAGGAACCCGTCGTGTCGAGTCTAAATCCTGGGTCTGCCACAATAGGTGATCCGTCATTTACTCTACACGTTCTCGGAACGGGATTCAACTCGGAGAGTCTCATTGTGTGGAATGGCTCAGAAGAACCCACGACTTACGTCAGTGCGACGGAATTGACTACAGGGGTAGACATGTCTACTGCTGTAGTTGCAGTGAATATTCCTGTAGCTGTATTGAACTCTGACGGCGTAATGTCAGAGGCTTCTACCTTCGTGATTCAAGATGGAGTATCTGGTCTAGTTGCTAAGTCTGCTCCAGTCAAGTCGCTCCCTCCAGAATATCCCAAGGCGTCAGTCAAGTCAGTCGATCCCCTCCCTCAGTCTAACCCAAAGGGAGTAAAGTAAAGTGCCCACAGAACTTCTCCCTCTAGGTACTCCAGTCACAATGCTTGCGGGAGTCTCTTATGCGCTCCCGGCGGTCAAGGCCACCCTGTTTACGGACGCGACTACTCCAACGATTACGCAGAGTAATACGCAGGCGTTTACTGCTAACGTAGCTGTTACGTTGACGGGTGGTCAGGCGACGGTTACGGGTGGATTTATCAAGGCCGCAGGTAACGCACTTGTCGTCTTGAAGCGAGATTGAGAGAAAATATGTCATTCGATATGAGTCGTTGCCCGCAGAATGAAGAAGAAGCTAAAGCGTGGTTCTACGCGGGAATTGGTCAGTCGTTGGGAGCACCAGCGAATAACTGGGAAACCATAATGACTGGATGTGGATTACCTCCGGGATACGGGCCTGGTGTAGTACCCAACGCGTCGATGCCTTTCTTTGCGTTTACGCAACAGTTCTCAGGTGCGCCCAAAGGTCGGATATTCCTGCCGTCTAACACACCAGACGAGAATGGATACTACACGAGATGTATCCAATACTTGGATGATGCACCCGGCACGTACAGTGCTAAGTCAGACCCACAACAGGATTTCAGGTCAGTTCAGAGTGGACTCGTGTGGGCATGGTACTACGTGGCGGGTAACGAATATTCCCCTGTAGTTCCTGCCAATGGGTCACAACCAATTCCTCCCTCTAGTGGAATCTCTAGAGAGGAAGTCTACGCAATACTCGCAGATTACTTCAAGGTAGACGATAAGATTGCCTTGGAGAGTGCGAATGGAAAGATTATCTGTGCAGAGGGTGGCGGTCCTATAGAAGACAGTGCGCCCTATGACTTTACGGCTCGTAGTAACGTAGGCCCGTGGGAATCTTTCAGAATGCGTAGAGGACAGTAGGAGTAGTTATGCCCTTCGGTCAAGCTATGCGCGGTGCTATGGGTATGGGTGGAGGCGGTGGAATGAGTTCCGCTCAAATTCCATACAACGGTACACCCAGAACAGCTATGCAACAACAGGGCGCAATGTTTGGACAGAATCCTGGGATGGGTGGTGGAACACAATCACCTAGACCGGGTAATCCATACGGTCAACCACAAGCTAATACTCCTTTTGGTGGGGGTATGAGGCAAGGCCCAATGGCCCCTCAAGGTAGATTCGGCCAACAGATGGGTCAGATGCGTGGAATGCTCCCTCAGTTTATGCAGCAGAAGATGGGGCAGATGGGTGGGCAGAGTATGGGTCCAATGTATGGACAACAGCAACAGATGCCACAAGAGAATCCTGAAGCTGTGCAAGAACTACAAGGACAGAAGCCTGCAATGCAGGGTGGAGAAGCTCCGCCTTGGATGCAATCTATGCAGGGTGGAATGAGTCCACAACAGAGTAAGTTGCAACAGATGATGCAAAGGTGGGGTGGACAGGGTGGATATCAACCACCAGCAATGGTAAACAATGGTTGGGGTAAGATGATACCAAGAGAAGAAGCAGAAGCATTTAGACGTAGTGGAGCGGTAGCTTAGTCTATGGCTCTATCACTTCCTAATGAGTGGAGGCCGGAGCCTAAGCAGGAGCTTTTCCTGTCTATTCCTACGACGGTGAAAGAGGCTTTTTATGGCGGAGGAGCCGGTAGCGGAAAGTCCGACGTACTTCTTCTCTATGGAATTGTCCATCGATGGCATGAACATCCTAAATTTAAGCAAGTATTCATGCGCAGAACATATCCAGAGCTGCGCAATGAGATTATTCCGAGAAGCCGTGAACTGTATAGGAAGTTCGGAGCAACTCTTAACAAGACTGAAATGTGTTGGACCTTCCCCAGAACTGATCAATATGGCGGTACGGGTGGAACTAATGAGGGTGCAATGATCTTTTTGGGTCATTGTGAGAATGAAGATGACGTACATCAGTACGACACTATGCAGATATGTCTGTACACTCCAGACGAGTTGACTAGCATCACCGAGTGGATATACACCTACATAACTTTTCAACGCAATCGTGCTCCAAAGGATTCGGGACTTCCTAGTATTACTCGTGCTGCTGGTATGCCTGGGGGCATTGGTCATACTTGGACTTATAAACGCTTTATTAAACCTTACCCTAAAGGCGGGAAAATAATTGTCGGCAAGGGTGGGAACAAAAGGATCTACATCCATTCTACGCTCGAAGACAACTCGCACATCGATCCCACGTACAAGCAAAGCCTTCAAGGTATTACTATTGAAGCTGAGCGAAAAGCCAAACTGTTTGGTAATTGGGACGCTTACCAAGGACAAGTCTTCGACGAGTTTCGGGATCGTAAGTTTGAAGATGAACCATCTAACGCGTTACATGTAGTGGAGCCATTTGAAATCCCACAGTGGTGGCCTAGAATGGTCATTGGAGACTGGGGATTTGCAGCTATGACATGGATTGGTTATGCGGCTATCAGCCCTTCAAAGCGCGTATATATCTATCGTGAACAATATTGGGTAAAGACTAAAATTGCAGAGTGGGCACCTCATGTCAAACTCTACATCGACAAAGAAAGTCCGCGCCTCATTAGATTCTGTAAGTCCGCAGGACAAGAACGAGGACAGGAACACACAATCCAGCAACAAATTGAAGACGAACTTGGACAGTCAGTCGAATTGTCTAATAATACTCCCGGTTCACGCATTGCTGGAAAACTTCTTATACACGAGTACCTACGGTGGCAGCCTAAACTGATAAATGAACAGGAAATGGGAACATACAACGAAGAATATGCGATGTGGATTCACAGAAATAGGGGACTCGCGGAATACAAAGCCTATATGAATTCATTTCTTCCACAAGAACCTGAGAAAAATCTACCCAAATTGCAGATTTTTAAGGATGCAGCTCCGGTTTTAGTGGAAGCAATTAAGGCGTGTAGCTATGATAAACCGAAGGGAAACAAGCCTGCTGAAGACATAGCAGAATTCGAGGGTGACGACCCAATAGATGGCTTGAGATACCTTGTGGATGCAGCTGAGGGGTTCTTTGACGATGCTAATATGGAATTTAAGAAGATTCAGGCACAAGAAGCACTTGTAAATCAGCTAAGTACTTCAAATGATTGGACAGCTTTTTATAGAAATATGCGTAAAGTGGAATCAGATGATTTTATAAAACCTGTAGGAAGGTACAGACACTAATTATGCCTAAATATGCAGAGACTCGTGTTAATATTGAAGGTCAAATAGAAAGAAAGTGTACTACTTGTGATGAATTTAAACCTTTGGCTGCATATAGACAACGAGTTGGAAAACATTTGGGTACTATTGCTGAATGTTTAGAGTGCGAGCGAGCAGCAGCTAGAGATAGAAAGGGCAGTTATTACGAACAAAATAAAGAAAAAATACTCCAAACTAATCGTATTTATGTATTACGGACTAAATATGGTTTAACTAAAGAAGAATTCGACAAACTTGCCCAAAATGGTTGCATGATTTGTGGCAGCATGGAAAAACTGAGTGTAGATCATCATCATGGAACAGGTGTAATTCGTGGAATTTTATGTCATAAATGTAATGTTGCAATTGGTCTCCTAGACGAAGATATAGAACGTATTTCTAAAGTTATTGAGTATCTGACCAATGAGCATCGTAAAGCAGCTGTGTTATAAATGGTTCGGCCTATCCGATATGCCATGTGATACGTGTGAAGTTCTTCGTTCTCAGCTCGATGAGAGCAATAGAGAACGTAGAGAACTTCTGAACCGTCTATTGGATAAGGATAAGGTCGAACCACCTGTTAGTCCACAAGAGGAACTCCGTCCTTTTAAGCCACAGTTTACGCCTTGGCGCGTAAGGCAACAGATGCTTGAGGCTGAGGATAGAAAAGCCGCAGCCTTAATGAAATCTAAGGCACAAGAAATTAGTGAATTAGAAAAGGAATTGGGCGTAGCTAATGCCAGTAAAGTCTGAGAAACAGCGTCGATTCTTTGAGGCAATAGCGCATGGAGCCAAACCTAAAGGTGGGTTAGGTCCGTCGAAAGAGGTTGCCCAGAAATTCCTGTCACATGGGTCGAAAGACTACAGGGGCGAAAAGAACGGAAAAAGAATATGATTATGCTAATTCTCACGCTTGCTGTTGTGGGATTTTTGGTATATCTCATCACGACTTACATTCCAATGCCCCCTATCTTTAAGACTGTTATCTACGTAATTGTGGCAATCATCGTGATTCTGTATTTGATGCGCGTCCTTGGTATCGCTGACATTCCAGTCCGAGGTTGACATGAGTTTCCTAGGAAATCTCGGTAAAGGATTGTTGAAGGTCGGTAAGATGGCCGCGCCAGCATTGAACTTTGTCCCTGGTGGACAGTTCATAAATGCAGGTGTGGGCGCACTTGATACGAAATTCAATCAGGGTGGCTCGTGGGGAGATGCCCTGAAATCTGGAATTACCAGCGGACTTACAGGTGGATTAGTTAAAGGATTAGGCCCCAAGAATACAGACTTCTTACGTAATGACGTAGGAAGTGTGAATAGTAGTCTTGGTGGTGGTGGATGGAAAGATTCGTTGAGTAGGATACTTGGTGGGATGGGTGGAAGTAACCAAGCACCGGGTCAGAGGATGCCGGGTGGTGTAGGTGGTGGTATAGGTGGTGGAATAGGTCAGGGTGGAGGGTGGCAAGAGGCGTTAGGTGGAATTTTGGGTCAAGGTGGACGAGGACAATTTGGAACCCCTCCATATATAGAGGAAAGAGGTGGATTTAATCCGGGAAGGACTTCCTTATATCAGGGGACGGGTGGAGCTACAGATAGAGGGGGTCAAGGACTGAGTAGATTTCATCAGCAGATGCGTCGTCAGCTCGGTCCAGTCATGGGTAATTCGGACCAGAATAATCCAAATCTCGCAGACAGTATCGGCGCGGGTCGTATGGAAGCAATTCGTAATCAGCCTTGGCGTCAGGGATACGACATAAATACTGCGAACGAAGATGACTCCGTGACGACTAGTAGAATGCCTCCATTTTACCCCTCGGGTGGTCGGCGTAGACAGGCTGTGCAATGACTCCTGAAATAGATGACGCCACGAGTAATTTACTAAAGCAAATTGTCGATCATTTCGACGAGGAAGATAGAGGTGTGCGCGATCGGCAGATCAGGCAGTGGCGTAGACTGAAGCTCCTGTGGGAAAATGTTCAGCACACGTACTACAGTGAGGTTGCACATGACTGGCGTATCCCAGAGTCCGAACGGAGTGGAGAAGATTCTGACCAGGGTTATTACGACAAGCCGGTCAATGTCTTTCGAGCTTACCTTGAGTCTATTATTGCTGCTTTGTCTGTTACAGTTCCTCCTATTACTTGCTATCCTGACGACGCGGACAATCCCCTAGACGTTATTACGGCTAAGGCTGGCGATAAGATTGCAGAATTAGTCTTCAGGCACAATGACGCGCCGTTATTCTGGCTTCATGCGTTATTCGTCTTCTGTACTGAGGGCATGACCGCGTGTTACGCGTATCCGAAAGAGGATGAATCCTACGGAACGTACGAAACTAAGAAATACGACGAGAGTTCTGAACTGCACCAAATGTCTGTCTGTCCGTTTTGTGGAACGGAGATGGCGGATAAAGATATTACGGATACGCAGTCAGACAAGTTTATGCCGGGGGAGGAAGACGTAACGATCAACATGGCGATTGACGAGGGCGTAGAAATGTGCCCTACGTGCGCGCAGCAGGTCATCCCCGACAAGAGGAATCAGTCAGTCACGGTTACTCGGCTCGTAGGAGTCACTAAGCACCCAAAGACTCGTATTTGCATGGAAGTTTATGGGGGTTTGTTCGTTAAAGTACCCGTCTGGGCGCGTACTCAGAAAGAATGTTCGTACCTGATCTACTCGTATGAAACGCACTTCTCGAACGTACTTGAGAAGTACCCTCATCTCAAGGATAAAATTCAACGTGGGGGAGCGACGTATGACTTGTACGAGCAGTGGGGAAGAACCAGCCCCCAATACAGGGGAGAACATCCTGTTAATAACGTTACTGTACGTAATTGTTGGCTTCGTCCTTGCGCTTATAACGTACTTCATGACGAAGGTGAAGTGGAACAGCTGAAAAAGCAGTTTCCTGACGGCGTGAAGGTCTGCATCGTCAATGATCTAGTAGCCCATGCAGAAAATGAAGCCTTGGATGACTGTTGGACTCTTACCTACAATCCTCTGTCTGATTACATTCATTTTGATCCTCTTGGGCTTCTGCTAACGTCAGTTCAAGATATTACGAACGATCTAATTTCTCTCGTCCTTCAGACTGTAGAACACGGGATTCCACAGACTTTTGCAGACCCCAAAGTTCTGAACTTTAATGCCTACCGTAATAGTGAGGTAATTCCAGGTGGAATATACCCTGCTACTCCTAAGTCTGGGAAACCGTTGGGAGAGGGATTCTACGAGGTAAAAACTGCTACTCTTTCAGCGGAGGTGTTACCATTCGCAGAGAAGATCCAACAGACGGGTCAGTTGGTTAGTGGAGCACTTCCGTCATTATTCGGTGGGCAAATGGCGGGTAGTAGAACTGCGTCAGAATACTCCATGTCACGCGCGCAGGCGTTGCAGAGACTCCAGACTACATGGAAGATGTTGACCATGTGGTGGAAGACGATATTCGGAAAAGTCATCCCCATGTACATAAAGGAAATGAAGGATGACGAGAAACAGGTCAAGAAGGACGAGTTTGGAAACTTCGTCAATATCTTCATTCGTAGATCAGAACTTGAGGGGAAGATAGGGAATATCGAACTAGAGGCTAACGAGAATCTCCCAATAACGTGGAATCAGCAGAAAGACTCCATTATGGAGCTATTCAAGATGAATAGTGATCCAATTATGGCTATGCTGATGACACCAGAGAATATTCCTTATTTGAAAAGGGCTATAGGACTGAATGACTTCGTTATTCCAGATGGTGACGACAAACAGAAGGAATACGAAGAAATTCAATTGCTCATCAATAGCGAGCCGATAGAAGAACCTCCAGATCCTATGATGGAACAGGAGGCAGCTATGATGGGAATGCCACCACCTCCTCCAATTAGAACACCGTCAGTTCAGGCGGACTATGACGTAGATAATCATATGGTGGCTGCGGACATTGACAGGAGATGGCTGGTAAGTGATGCGGGACGCCTGTGTAAACTAGAAAATCCAGCGGGATACGAGAACGTGTTACTCCACATGAAGATGCATAAAGATATGGATATGCAGAAGCAGATGGAGATGGCACAACAGCAGATGATGGCCCAAGGCGGAATGATGGCCCCGCCCCAACAAGGTGCTCCAGCGCCTCAAAGTACTGGAGAACCATTAGGAGAAGGACAAAGTGAACCTACTATTCAATAACTTGTATGCTCCAGAAGACGCTGGAAGTGGCTCGGGCGAAGAAACAGAAACTTTCGAGCTATTGAATGCGGAAGAAACGCCAGAAATACTAGAAATAGGTAAGACTGAGGCGGGGGAAAAAGATGAGGAAGAAGGGTCAGCTAAAACCGAAGACGAAGACGACGACGAACTCAAAGAAATCGAAGAAGAACTCGTTACTCCCTCGGAAGAAGACCTACTAGAAATCACTACTCCTGTACGTAGGAAAGAGATTCTAGCAAAGTACCCAAAGCTGTTCAAGGACTTTCCATACCTTGAAAAAGCGTATTACAGAGAACAGCAGTTCACTGAAACATTTCCTACTGTTGCAGACGCTAAGGTTGCCGCTGAAAAGGCGAATATTCTTGATCAAACTGAACGTCAGGTAATGAATGGGGATATCAGCATCGTTCTACACGCGGCGAAGCAGGAGAGTCAAGAGGCTTTCAACAAGATAGCCGACAACTACTTGCCTACACTGCGGAAAGTTGATCAACAGGCTTATTACCACGTACTTGGTGGAGTCATAAAAGATACGATAATCACGATGGTGCGTGAGGGACGCGCTCTTGGGGATCAGGGTGCGCCTCTCCAAGCAGCGGCAAACGTCCTGAATCAATTTGTCTTTGGGTCACAGAATTTTCAGCCACATCAACCGTTGGCACGTCAGGTAGACCCAAGAGAACAGAATCGTGAGCAGGAAATACAGAGTCAGCGTCAGCAGTTAGTCTACACGAAGTTCGAGGGTGTAAAGGACGATTTGCAGACTAAGGCAGATAACGTCCTGAAATCCACGATAGACGGACATATTGATCCCAAAGGGTCTATGTCTGATTACGTGAAGACTCACGCGACGAAAGAGGCATTTGAGAATCTGGAAACGCTTATATCGAAGGACGCGCGTTTTAGGTCGCTGTTGGACAAGCTGTGGGAGAAGGCGTTTCAGTCGGATTTCGACAAGGAAAGCACGGATAGGATAAAGTCCGCATACCTGAGCAAAGCAAAGACGCTGTTGCCTAGCGTAATCAAAAAGGCACGAATTGACGCGATGAAGGGTAGACGGACGGAAGATAGTGAAGATTTGTTGGAAACAAAGGCCGAGAAAAAAGGCCCAATTACACCTGGGAAATCCACTTCCCCCTCTAGTGGAAAATACAAGTCAGGAAAAGAAGTTCCAAAGGGCGTAACTACGTTAGATTACCTGATGAAAGACTGAAAAGAGGGTAGAAACCATGGCAGTTGTAGAGTCCCAGGTAGCGGCTCTAGAACTTGAAAAAGTCATTCCGAAAGTACGCGTACTTTTTGAGCGTGACGACAAGTTCTACGCCAACATCAAGAAGCGTGACGTAGAGAAGATCAGTCACAGGCAGATGCGCGTTCCGCTGGAACTGCGTCCCGGTGGTTCATTCCAGTACTTCAATCCAGACGGTGGCGATCTGGGTAGAGGTGGTGGGCCGACGTTTGACAAGGCAGTTCTGAACTGCGTTTTCTTGTCCGAGAACATTGAGTATACGAAACTTACTCAGTGGGCTACTGATGATGCGCGTAAAGCCATCGTCAACTCTGTGAGAAGGCTGACTGCTACGGCTCTCGACGAGATGCGTAGGCAGTTGGACAGTCAGATGATGCAGACGGGTGACGGCGTGTTGGGCGTTGTGACTACGGATACGCCTGCAGGTGGTGCAAATGTCATCACTCTGACGACGGACGGATTTGGAGCACGTCTTGTCCGTTTTGGACAGACGGTCCAGATCTATGACACGACTCTTGCCACAAAGCGTGGTGAGGGTACGATTACTCTGTGGGACGTGGAAAACAAGACTATTTCCATTACTCCACAGATCGCTGGCGTGTTGACTGGCGATAAGATTGTCACGGCGGGATTGACTTCTCCTGCTAGTCTTCCTGCATTGTTTGGAGTTCCGTATCATCACAGTAATGCGTCTGCAGGAACGTGGCTCGGATTCTCTCGTAGCACAACTCCAGAGATTCGTGCAAACCGCGTCAATGGCGGGAGTGCGGGATTGACACTTCCTCTCCCTCGTCTTGCAATCAACAAGATTGGGAATCGTGTAGGAATGGAGAACAGCTTCAATCCTACCGCGTGGACCCATCCGTGTCAGATGCAGGCGTATGAGGAAATTGGGCAGCTCGTTTCCATTATTCAGAAAACAGCCAAGGAAGAAGGGCTGAATATGTATTTTGGAAACAACATGCAGTCGGCAGGTATGCAGTTGGCAGGTGCAGGAGTCAAGCCGTCGTACAATTGGGACAAGACGCGCATTGACTTCGTGGTAGACGAGGTGTGGGGACGCGGAGAGATTCTCCCCATCGGATTCTACACGACTGACGGACGGAAGATTTTCGAAATCCGCGGTGCGAGTGGTGGCGTTGCGGCTGCTGAGATCTTCTACATGGTGGTAGGCATGCAGACGTTCGTCTCAAACCCTGCAGCCTGCTCCTATATAGATTCTCTTGCCGTGCCAACGGGTTATTAGTGATTTAGGGAGAGTTTGAAAATGATGATTCCAACACCTGAATCTGGAAGTCCTGAGCCTGATAGTGATTGGGGAAAGAAAGTAAAAAGACTTCTAGATGAAAGAACTTCCATTAACTTGGAAACGGGTTGTTGGGAATATTCAGGGACCAATTCCGGTGGATATGGTCAAATCATGATTGATCATGTATTTTACTATGTCCACCGGTTATCGGCCATGATGTATCATGATTACACTCCTGAAATGACTTATCTGCATGTTCTCCATACGTGTAACAATAGATGTTGCTGGAATCCCGCACATATTTATCTTGGAGATAATAACCAAAATATCCAAGATAAAATGGAGGCTGGCAATGCACGTGGTAAGTATTCTGATGTAACTCAATGTATAAATGGTCATGAGTTCACCGAACAGAATACTTATTGGTACACAAAGTCTGATGGTAAGATACGGAGACAATGTAGAGAATGTAAGGCAATTAAGGATAAGGAATACAAGGCAAAGAGGGCTTTGTTGAAATTTGGAAAGGTTGGATAGACATGGCTGCAGAATCTGATTGGCAGCGGTATACACCTTGGGGAGCACCTACGTCAACTATGGCATCGGCTGCAACACTTGCACCCGGACCTGGATTGACAGTACTTACGGGTAACACGGCAATCACTACGATTACGCCGCCTATGACGAGTCCGCACATGATTTGTCTCGTGTTTGCGGGAACTGCGGGTATTACGGCTGGTAACAACATCGCCAACACCAAGGCATCGGTGGCTGCTGAAGCGATGTTGCTTGTGTATAACACGATCACGTCGAAGTATCACGCGGTCGGTTAATCTACGCAAGGGATTTGGGCCTTGCTCCAGAACGTCGTGGACGAAATCAGACGTGACAATTCGGAGAGACGAATAATTCATCTCATGGTGGAGGAGGCGAGATGATTCCAGGAAGTATCTCGAAAGTATCGGAGACTACAGTTGCTAGTGCTGCGTCTATTCGTGCTACAGCAGACGTGGTGAAAGTGACTGGAACTACAGGAATCAATACCATCGTGCCGGGTATTGGGCCGGGTCAGAGTCAATTCTTGATGCTGATTCCTGTGGATGGATCTGTAGTTTTGGGTACATCTGGAAACATCTTGATTGGCATCACTGCTGTTGTCAATCGAGTTGTTTTCATGGTGTACTCCAGAGCTACAGCTAAGTGGTACATCAACTCGGGAGTTTAGGAAATTGGAATCAATCGAAACTCTGAATGCGCGTCTAGTCGATCATTTTGGATTGGACACTTCTAGTGGACAACCCATATTCCGTATCGTGTGGGCTGACGACGAGACAGAGATGAGATTGATTGCTACTTTGGATACGGGTATTCACTTGCTTTACCCAGAAGTACGTGAAGTAAAGAAATACCCGTATCTTCTTCACTTGTACGTGCTTGAGCGTCTAGTCGTAGTTCCAGACGTAAATCAGCGTGAGTTGCCAGCCACGAAATTGTCATACGAGCCTGTTTGGGCTTACAGAGATGCGCACGGCAATCCTCTACCCCCTATTTGGGACGCCACAAAGCTCGTAGTGGATGTGTTATATGCTGCTCTTGGGAAGAAAAGTCTCAGAAAATACACGGACAGTGAAGAAAACACTACGAAAGAGGGTCGTGAGCAGAGAATAGACAAGATTGCAGAGGAACTTTTTGGAGATGAAACTGAAACAGGTGACGCATTAGCTTACGGAGAGGCTATAGTCGTGCCGAGAAACTACGAAAGGGAGTCTTGAGATGCAGGTAGGAGAGTTTCCTGGGTTACAACAGACTAACAGAAGAACTATACGCGCTCCAATTAACCCGTTGGACAAGTCTACAGTCGTTAGTATTCTTCCAAAGACGATTTCAGAGCGTAAAGCCACGATTACGCCAGGATTCTTTGAAATTCCTCCGGGGAGCTTTGAAAATCCGTCCCTTCTAGTCATTGGACCAAGTAGTTGGTGGCGTGAAGTAGACGAGAATCAGCCTTTGTTGGAAATTCCTGTCTCCAGTATTCAAGTTGCGGACTCAATAGTCAGGGATTACGCAAATGGACTACTCGCGTGTAATATGGCAGACCAAATGCCTGGTATTTTCTATATTCCTGGTGAATGGACAGTTGCAAAGCTGAAAGCTGAACATTCTCCACTCTTGCTGAAAGCTCAGGCAGGTCAAAAGAAGTGGTTTCTCGAACTTGTACGTATTGCAGACATTCTGTGGTCGAGAAGTAATGGGAATCCTCTTTCGATTAGTGACGACGCGCGACTCGCGTGTAAGCAGTTGAATATTACACAAAAGCCGTGGCTTGGAGACTTGCAGACTGCAGAACTGGTTCGATGTGTAGCATGTGGAAGCCTGAGAAATCAGTTGTTTCCAATCTGTCAGACGTGTAAGGCAATTGCTGACCCTGTTAGAGCCAAAGAACTCGGAATTACGTTCGCTCAGTAGGAAAAGAGGAAGAAAATGCCACTAGGTCAAGTTACAGTTACCGCAAAGACGGGTCCAGACAGGACGAATACTGCTCTGGTCGTAAGTAATGTGCAAGCAGTGAATTTTGATTTGATGCAGCCATCACTTCAAATTCAGACTCAAACTGGTGTAGGTGACAACATCAAGGAATATGATCTGACTGGTGTTACCACCATTACCGCATCTGTTACGTCTGGCGTGATTGCATTTGTACTTTCATAGGAGGATACAATGACTGAAGTTACAAAACCAGAAGAACAGAAATTGAAGGAGAAGGAAGAAAGAAGGGGAAAGGAGAGAGATGCAGTTAGGAAGCAGGCAGAAGATGCTTCAAAAGCACATGACGAGCTAGGAAAGAAATTTCTGAAGGAAGATGCGGAAGAAGCTGAGAAGAAGGTGAAAGAAGCGAAATGAGTACGATAAGTCAGGTCACAGAGATTCTACAGACGTATGGGGGATTAGAATCCAATATTCCGTGGAATCATCCCTATTGGGAATTGCTGACCTTACATCGAGCGGGTGTAGTAGACGCGCCCGAACGGGTGTATGTCAGGCCAACGGCAGAGACTAAGGCACCTCCTAGTGGAACGCCTGGACAGATTCAGGCTAAACTAGCTCAATTGCGTACTCAGAATAGAGCTACTCTATTAGCTTTTGGTCGTAGAGAGCCAGATATTCCGTATACGAATGATTACTGGTTCACGAAGAATCAGATTTTGGCTTTGGAAAGAGAATTGGCTGCGTTATGAGCACTACGTCATTAACTGCTGGTGAAGTCATGGATAGGGCTGCAGCGTTAATGAATGACCCTGCCAAGACAGACTATACTTACACGGCGCAACTACCATACTTGAATATGGCTATTGATGAATTGGTGGAGTCACTGGAAGAAAGTAATGCCAGTCCAACTAACCAAACGTCAGCAGTCATAACTGTTACAGCGGGGATGAATAAAATCACCCCACTAGAACATGCGGACTTGCCTCACTATCCTGTAGACCTCGTAGAACTCCAAGAAGTAGGAGAAAGACCCTCGGGAAGTAGTGACCCCTTTCTAATGTTGGGTAGGAAAGAGTTTCTACAGGCTTTTCCTGCTAGTCAGTCACTTCTCTTTTGGTGTTGGGAAGACCAGCAAATCAAGTTCAATCCAAACGGCGCGTTGTCTGATCGTGATATCCAATTGAGGTATATCAGACAAGCCATTAGTCAGGCGGCAGATGACGCGTCGGTCATAGGGGCAATTAATGCGCGGTCTTACTTGGCGTATAAGACTGCTAGTCTCTGCGCCATGTACATTGGAGAGAATGAAACAAGGGCGGGGATTTTGGCTACAGAGGCAGAGAGAGCATTGGAGCGATTGACGGGCATTAACAACAAGGGAAAACAGCAGATTATGACGCGTCATCGTCCCTTTAGAGCGGGATGGAAGTCTAGGGGGTATTGATGCCTGGTGTTAGAGATCACGAGCCATTAGTCATTGAACAATTTGAGGGGTGGTGGAAACGTGGAGATCCAGAATCGGCTCCTAGTGACCACTTTACTGTAGCTGACAACGTACAATACTTTCACTCGGGAGTAGAGACTCGTAGTGCAATTGACACGTATCAGAATGAGGCTACGCACTTAGTCTCGATTCTACGGGTCTATAACTATGTGACGCAGACTGGTCAAACTCTGCTAGTCCTGACTACGGGAGGAAAGATTTATCACGTAGTCAGTGCAACGGTGGTGCATGGGCCAATATTAGAAATAGCTACGATGGAAGACTTTGGATTCGTGGCTATTGCTGGATATGCGTACATTACCCCATTCAAGTCCTACGTGAACGCGCAAGGAATCAATTACGAACTTGGATTAGCCAATGAGTTTGTATACGTCTATAAAGGAGATGGTACTCCAGCTAGGAAAGCTGCTGGCAATCCTCCTATTAATAGCGGTAAGCTACCTTTTCTTGCTTATAATGCTAAGAATGATGGGGAAGTTACTAAGGGCCTTCATGTAGTTGCCGTGTCGTTTAACGACGGGATTTTGGGTACAGAAGTCTTTCCGATTGTAGACGCGCCGGGAGACAAGCAGATAGAACTTCACAATATTCCTATCGGTCCTGTGGGGACGGTGAGCCGAACTATCGTGATGACGAAAGTCATTCCGTACGAGGAATGGAAGATTGATCAGACTACGTACACATACTACTTTGTAGAGACTATTCCAGATAATACGACGAAAGACAAGAAAATCAACAAGGCTGATGATAATCTAGTCACTG
>Ga0208454_1000154_pt1 | contig 47672 bp, 66 predicted proteins | sample EasRivMeERMZT100_FD_187530 | JGI IMG/M metagenome (GOLD analysis project Ga0208454, IMG submission 187530) | Soil microbial communities from meander-bound floodplain in the East River, Colorado, USA - East River MetaG ERMZT100 (SPAdes) (version 2) | ecosystem: Environmental > Terrestrial > Soil...
GCGCGAACTCGAGAACTTTATCCTGCCCCGCCGCTACAAGTGGTTGGTGACGCCGAATGAGATGAGTCGAGGGGCACAACTCAACACAGGCATCATTGACTCGACTGGGACCATTGCGGCGAGAGTGTGTGCCGCAGGGATGATGAGTGGCATCACGTCGCCTACTCGGCCGTGGTTTAGGCTTGGCATCGAGGGATTGCAGCTGAACGATTCCTCGAACCCGGCTTCGCTATGGCTCGCGGAGTGTGAAAAGCGGATGCTGAAGGTTTTTGCCGAGTCAAACTTCTACAACGCGATGGCGACACTGTATCTGGACTTGGTGGTCTTTGGAACGGGCGTCTCAATCTGCTATGAGGACTACGAGAACGTCGTCCGCTTCTACAACCCTTGCGCGGGCGAGTATTATCTCGATGCGGGGCCGACCTACGAAGTGGATGTGCTCGCACGCGAGTTCACGATGACGATTAAGCAGGTGGTTCAGGAGTTCGGACTGGAGAATTGCTCGGAGGCGGTGCGGAAGTCTTATGAGAGTCCCGGACAACGCTCGAGAGAGATTGTCGTTGGTCATTTGATTGAGCCGAACGATGGAAGCGAACGCTCGAAGTGGAAGTACATGGAGCTTTATTGGGAGAGGGGAAACACGAGCGAAGGCCCGCTTCGCTGGAGCGGGTATCGCGAGTGGCCTGTTATCGCGCCGCGGTGGGACTTGGTGTCGAACGACGTTTACGGCAGATCACCTGCTATGGATGCTCTTGGGGACATCAAGCAGCTGCAACAAGAGACGAAGAGGAAGGGGCAAGCGATTGATAAGATGGTCAGTCCTCCGATGCTGGCCGATGTGCAGCTGCGGAATCAGCCATCGTCTTTGATGCCGGGAGGCATTACCTACGTTAGTGGGATGCAAAACGTGGGCTACAAGCCCGTGTACCAAGTCAATCCACCGATCCGCGATCTGAAGGAAGATATTAAAGAGATTCAGGAGCGGATCAAGATTATCTTCTTCAACGATCTCTTCATGATGATCTCACAGCTGGACACTGTGCGGACTGCGACGGAGATTGATGCGCGGAGAGAAGAAAAGTTGATTATGCTTGGGCCGGTGCTCGAGAGGTTTGAGCAGGAAGCGCTTGATCCGGTGATTGAGCGGATTTTTGGCATTATGATGAGAGGCGGACTGTTGCCGGAGCCGCCGGAGGAAGTGACGCAAGGTGGTCGAGGGCTGAATGTTCAATATGTCTCGATGCTGGCGGAAGCACAGAGAGCTGTTTCTGCAAGTGGTATGGAGCGTGTTATGGGTCTTGCTGGTAATATTGCTGCTGCGGACCCTTCAGTTATGGACAATATCGACATAGATGAATTTATTACGGAGTACGCTGATCTGATGGGAGTTCCGCCGAAGATAATTCGCTCGAAGGATGAACTGAAGGCCGTGCGTGAGGGTCGCGAGCAGAAGCAACAGCAGGCGGCCTTGCTGGAGCAGACGGATGCGGCGGTTAAGGGAGCTGGTGTGTTGTCAAAGACTGATGTGGGCGGCGGGCAGAATGCGCTTGCGGCGATGATGGGCTTAGGTGGGCCGCAAGCTGAGTCGGTGCAATGAGCTATGATGCAAGTGATCCGAAGCAAGTTAAGGAACGGCTTAATCAACTCAGGGTTGATGAGGCTATTCGAGATGCACTGTTTCGGAGGATTATGGAGACGAGAGAGGGCCGTGGTTGGGTTCACGCTTTGCTGGAGAGCGCCCATGTTTGGCGATCTTCGTTTGCGCTGGATGCACTGGCAATGGCCTTCGCGGAGGGGGAACGGAATATTGGACTTCATGTTCTGGCGGACTTGATGCGGGCTGCGCCTGATCAGTATTTGGTGATGGTGAAAGAGGCCGCGGAGGTCGAGGAACTCGAGAGACTGACGAAACGTCAACAGGCTACGGGAGATTTAGATGACGGACTTGACAACGAGCCAGCCCCAACCTGATCCAGGTGGGCCGACCGATCCGGGGACTGCGAATGCGGCCGCGGCACAGCTGGAAAAGACACAGAACCCGCCGTCGTTGCTGAACGATGCGGAAGTTGATCTCAATGATGATAAGAGTGAACGAACGCTTGACTCGCAACCAGCGGACCCTGAAGCTTTTGATCCAACGAAGCTGAAACTTGATACAGAGCTGAAACTTGACACGAAGGACCCAGCGTTTAGTGAATTTGCTGAGATAACGAAGAAGCATGGCCTGAAGCAAGAGGCCGCGCAGGAATACGTCGATCTCTATGCCAAAACAGTCAAGTCGGCGGCCGACAAGCCGTACCAGATTTGGCGGGATACGCAGAAAGAGTGGCAGAATGAAGTGATGGCCGATAGCGAGCTTGGCGGCAAGAACTTCGATAACGTCAGGCGAGTTGTTGGAAGTGCTTTGGCTGAATACGGCGATCCTGGAGTTAAGACTGCGTTGGACTTTACTGGTGCGGGTAATAACCCTGCAATCATTAGGACCTTTTATCGGATGGCGAGAGCCTTAGCCGAACCAGGGCCGGTGGCTGCGGAACCCCCTCGCTCAATGAAGCCTGACTCTCCGGGAGCGGCGATGTATCCCCATCTGGTGAAAAATAGAGGAGAGTAAAGATGCCTGTTATTGGCGCAAGTGCCTTGACCCTTGCTGATTGGGCCAAGCGGATCGACGACAACTACAAGATCGCGACGATCATTGAGCTGTTGTCGCAGACGAACGAAATCTTGGACGATATGCTCTTCGTCCAGGGCAACTTGCCTACCGGCCACCGAACGACAGTTCGGACTGGACTGCCGAGCGCGACTTGGCGCTTGCTGAACTATGGCGTCCCGAATGGGAAGTCAACTACTGCCCAGATCACCGACTCGTGCGGGAATTTGGAGACGTACAGTGTCGTCGATAAGGACATCGCGGACTTGAACGGCAACACGCCGGAGTTCAGGTTCTCGGAAGTGAAGGCCTTTCTCGAAGGCATGAATCAACAGGTGTCTTCGACGGTGTTCTACGGGAATACCTCGGTGAACCCCGAGCGGTTTATGGGCTTGGCTCCACGGTACAACACGGTGCTGCCAGCCAACGCACAGACCGCGAACAACGTCATCGACATGGGAGGGACTGGATCGACCAATACCTCGATTTGGATCGTGACGTGGGGCAGTGAGACCCTTCACGGTATCTTCCCGAAGGGGAAGATGTCGGGACTCCAGCATCGTGACATGGGTGAGTGGCCTGTTCAAGACGTGAACGGGAACACTTATCAGGCGTATCGCGATCACTTCAAGTGGGAGTGCGGATTGACCGTTCGTGACTGGCGGTTCGCCGTTCGTCTCTGCAACATTGATGTGACTGCGCTTGCAGGTGGAACACCGCCTGATCTGCTCCGAGGGTTGATCCGTGGGCTGTACAAGCTCCCGGTCGCTTCGGCTCGGTCATCGGCGGTTCAGAAGAGTGACTCCCCATCAGTTGCCGACTCGATGGGCAAGACCGCGATCTACTGCAATCGGACCCTGCGGACTTGGCTCGATATTCAGGCTGTGGACAAGAAGAACGTCCTCCTGTCGATCGACGAGTATGATGGTAAGGTTGTCACGGCCTTCCGTGGCATTCCGATCCGCACCTGCGATGCTATTGTCAACAACGAGGCACGAGTGGTCTGACCATATAGATAAACCGTTTATATGGCAATACCATCCACTCAAGGAGATGAGAGATGATTTTGGACGGACTTCTTCTTTTTGATAACAACAGCGCAATCACGGCTTCGAGCGCAAGCGCGAACGTGATTGACTTGCTGAATGCGCGAGACATCGGCGTTGGTTATCCGCTGGAGGTTCTTGTGCAGCCGACGGAGAACTTTACTGCGGGTGGTGCGGGGACGCTCCAAGTGCAGTTCCAGGGTTCTCACGACAACGTGACCTTCACGACTTACGTGGAGTCCATCGCACAGCCTTTGGCGAGCCTTCAGGTTGGCAAGACGCCCTTCGTCATCAAGGTGCCGAGCCCGAACCCAGCCGATCCGCTTCCGCGGTATCTTCGGCTGAACTACATCGTCGGTACAGGCCCGATGCTGACTGGTCGGGTGACTTCCGGCATCTTGCTCGATCGTCAGCGGAACATCGCGTATCCGCCTGGCGTCGTGGTCGCGAACTGAGGAGAGAGCACACATGGCAAAGTATCGACTGCTGACGAAGCACTACATGAACGATCAGCTCCTCGACGAGGGGACGGTCGTTGGAGATGACACGCCGCACAAGATTACTGAGGCTGCGGTCTCTCCGGACATGGAAGGGCTCGACGACGAAGGGAAAGCCAATGTCCAGAAGGCCAGGGATGCACTCCCGAAGGCACTGGCATCGGCCCCGCAGCTCGGACTCCTTTACTTGGAGCCCGAAGTTCAGAGTGCGTTGCTTGAGGCGGCGAAGCGGCAACAGGGTGCTGTAGCGGTCAAGGAGACAACTCCGGTCCCCACGCCTACGCCGAATAAAGAGACGGCTACGGCCGCTTCGAGGAAGTGATGCCGCTTAGGAGCGGAAAGTCGAAAGAGGCTATCAGCGCGAACATCAAGACCGAGATGCACGCTGGTAAACCCCAAAAGCAGGCCATCGCCATAGCTATGTCGAAGGCAGGCAAGAAAAAGAAGGGGAAGAGGCCTCCACCGGCTCAAGCTATGTACGGTCGCTGAGAAGTGTGGGGTGGTGTAAAAGCCACCCCCACCACTTAGAAGGTGTAAAATGGCTGACATCACTTCTATCTGCAATCAAGCACTCTCCGCGGTTGGGACGAGACAATCTATTGCTTCGATCTCGGAGGCGAGCAATGAGGCTCGAGCCTGTTTGCTCCAGTATGAGCCAACGCGCAAGCATTTGCTGCGAGCGGCGCACTGGGGCTTTGCGAGAGCCTACGCTAAGTTTCCGCTTCTCCGTGCCCGTTATGGAACGCCAGAGGCAACACACCCAGCGAGCCCAACTGGATGGAATGAGAGCTACGAGCCACCACCCCCTTGGCTTTACTCTTACGCGGTCCCAGCCGACTTACTCGCGATGCGCTATGTGTTGCCAATCACAGCCTCGACGCAGCCTGCTGTTCCATTCACTTCAGCTCCAATTGACCAGTACCCTGCAATGGGCTTCAGCCCAATGCCGAAGTATGAAATGGCGACCGGCTCAGCGGCTTTAAGCACAGTCCCGAAGAACGTCTTGCTCACCAATGTATCTCAAGCAATTATGTGCTACACGAAGGACATAACAGACCCGACGCTCTTTGACGAGTCTTTCTCGAGAGCGTTTGTTCAGGGTCTCGCAGCGAATCTGGCAACGACGTTGACTGGAGATTTGAAGCTTTTTGATGCGTTGCTTAAGACAACAAACTCGCTGATCCAAGATGCTCGAGTTAAGAGTGCGAACGAGGGCTTGAACGTGATAGATGTGGTGCCCGATTGGCTAAGGGTGAGAGGAGTTGGTCCGACGCTTGGAACTGGCCCTTGGGTGCCTGAGTATGGACCGCTGTTTGGAGGCTCGTATTAATGGCCGCTCCGATTATCCAATCCTCTTTCTCTGCGGGCGAGCTTTCGCCTCATCTCTTTGGGCGTGTCGATCTTGGTAAGTATAAGATCGGCGCAGCCAGGCTGTCAAACTTCTTGGTGGACTATCGTGGTGGGGCTGGAAAGAGGCCGGGAACTCGCTTCGTCGGCAAGACACCCTATTCAGATCGAAACATTCTACTTATTCCTTTCAGCTTTAATGACGCGCAAACTTATATGATCGAGTTTGGAGATCGTTATATTCGCTTCATCACGCGAGGAGGCTATATAGTTAGTGGTGGAGTGCCGTATCAAGTTGCTTCGCCTTATAACCACGCAGACCTTCCCTTGCTCAAGTGGACGCAGAGCGGCGACATCTTAACTCTTGTTCATCCAAAGTATTGGATCAATGAGCTTGTCCGCTTCAATCACACTGATTGGAGGCTTCGTGGCTTCACTATCGGCGCGACAGTAGCCCAGATTGGCTCGGTGGGCTTGTCCGCGTATTCGTCAGGCTATGTTGATCCTGAAGCGGCCGTTTATGTTAACTATGGTTATGGGGTGACAGCTGTTGCTGAGGCCGAAGGGCCACTTAGCCCCATTGCTCGATTGAACAATGTCTTGGATATGTCCGCCCATCGAGTGAATATGGTTATCACTTGGGGACAGTGGGCCGAAGCTCAATACTACAATGTGTATAAGGCTACGAGTGGCGTTAATGCGATGATTCCCGCTGGATCACGGATGGGTTTTATCGGGAGTACGAGGGCGCTCAGCTTTAATGATAGCAATATCTTGCCTAACTTCACGAAGGGTCCGCCAATTCATCTCAACCCCTTCGCTGCTGGTCAGATTGAGCGGGTGGTCATAACTAATGGCGGATACAACTACACTTACGACGCAACAATCACTATCAGCGACCCTACTGGCTACGGAGCTGTTGTCTATCCGATCGTTGTCCACTCGACGATAACGAGCGCACTTGTTGAGCGGGGTGGGCAAGGATATACTGCTCCACAAGTAGCCATCTCGCAGAGCACACCGACAGCAGTTGGCTCTGGAGCGGCCGCTGAAGCTGTTGTTGGGGCTGGAGGGCAGGTTGACTATATCTATATGGTCGCGTATGGAAGTGGATATACTTCTGGAGCAACAGTTAGAATAACTGATGCGGGCGGATCAGGCTATGATGCGACGGCTGTTCCAAACATCTCTGGAGGCCAAATCATAAGTATCGACATCACAAGTCCAGGTGCTGATTACGTCGCTCCTGTGGTTTCCATCGTCCCTCAAGTTGTAAGTTCAACGAACGCAGTAGGCTATGCCGTCGTTGGTCCGCAGTCTGGTACTTATCCAGGAGCGGTCGCGTACTTCCAGCAACGGCTTTTGTTTGCAGCATCAACCAATCGTCCGTCTACGATTTGGGGCTCGAAGCCGGGCGATTTCAACAACTTCGATACTTCCATACCTATCAACGACGGAGACTCTTTTGAGTTCACGCTGGCGTCGCACCAGATCAACGCAATCAAGTATATGTTGCCAATGCCTGGTGGGCTTGTTGTTTTGACGGCTGGCGGAGCTTGGCAACTCAGTGGCACCCAACAGTTTGCTCCGGTGACGCCGACAGCTATAATGGCGACGCCGCAAGCGTTTGACGGCTGTGGTGATCTCGAGCCGATCAAGATTGGGTATGAGATTCTCTTTGTTCAGGCAGCGGGCTCCGTCGTCCACAACCTGAGCTACAACTTCTTCGCGAACATTTATACTGGAGCTGATCTCACTGTCCTTTCAAATCACTTCTTTGCTAATCACAAGATTGTGAGCTGGTGTTTTGCGGAAGAGCCTGATAAAGTGATTTGGGCTGCACGAGACGACGGGATGCTGCTCTCGTTGACGTTCCTGAAAGAGCAGGAAGTTGCTGGATGGACACAGCATTCGACTGCGGGCGCTGTGAAGGCGCTTGGCTGTGTTCGTGAGGGCGCTCGTGATGTAGTGTATATGGCTGTTGAGAGGGTGGACGGAACGAACTCACACTACATTGCGATTGAGCAGCTTCAACAACGTTCGGCTCGCACGATCGAAGAGTCTTGGTTCTTGGATTGTGCTTTATCAACGGTTCCCTTCTTGGGGACTTCGACGATGTATAGCGGAATTTTGAATGATCCAACTGGGGTTGCTTTGTATATAACTGGTACGCCTTTGTTTGCCTCGAATTGGGTTGGAATTGAGCTTAGAGTTGCTGGCGGTCGATACAGGATTCATACGATCTACAGTGGAAATGTTGTTATTGCAGCGGAGATTGTTGCGGCAACGGACACTTATCTTGAGGAAGAGACTGGACATAAGCGGATTAGGCCGCAAGTGGCGGGGACGTGGAAGGCCGCTGAACGATTTATCTCAGTTGGCGGTTTGTCTCATCTCGAAGGGAAGAGAGTCTCCGTCATGGGCGATGGGAAGATGCAAACAGATAAAGTTGTTACGGGAGGCAAAATTACGCTTGACTCGCTCGCATCTCAGATAATTGTCGGCTTGGGCTACGACGCTGAGCTTCAGACACTTCGGCTTGAGTCTACTCCAACGATTCAGGCGCGAATGAAGAAAGTGCCTGAGCTTACGATAAGAGTAGCGGATACGAGGGGTTTGTGGGCTGGGATGACTTGGAAAACGCTGACGGAAGTTAAAGAGCTGTCACCGAATGTACTCTCGGGCGCTCCGACTCCTTTGTTCACAGGCGATTTGACGATAGTGATGGACCCGCTTTGGGCAGAGGAAGGCCAAGTTTGTATCCGCTCGACGAATGGGCTCCCGGCGAATATAGTGGCGGTGATACCAGAGGCTGTGCTTGGTGATGACTGAGATTAGGTTCGAGCGAAGAGCGACAACGGAGGCTGATGTTCAAGCAATCTTGCAGGAGATTCGCCAACTCTCGAGAGACGAACTGTTTATCGTTGCTGGAAGTGAAGAAGAGGCAATTCGACAAGCGATTGACGGCTCGAGAGAGGTTTGGAGTGGTTTCGCTGACGATAAGCTGGTCTTGATCTATGGAGTTCGACTTATCAGTATCTTGAGCAACCACGCTTACATCTGGATGATCTCGACAGAGTTGGCTGAAAAGTATTGGGTAACTTTTGCGAGGGCGACAACCTTGTTCACATGGGAGCTTCTACAACAGTATGAGCAGATAACGGCGATTTCACCGCTTAAGAGTAAGAAGAGCCATAAATGGTTGCAGTATATTGGATTTAATCAGACTGGGGTTGTGCGAGTACATCGAATTAAATTCAAGACCTTTTCGATCACGAGAGAGTCACTCCAAGATGAAAAGTTTAACTGGTTGAAAGGAGAAAAGGGATGGCTGCCGCTGCTGGCATCATAGGGCTCGTTGGTGGAGTCGTTAGCGCGATTGGAGCTATCCAACAGGGGAAAGCTCAGTCCGACGCCGCCAAGTATCAAGCGCAGGTAGCGCGAAACAACGAGATTATTGCGCTACAGCAAGCTGCTTACACGAGACAAGAGGGGGCGGCTCAAGCGCAACAACAGGACTTGAAATCGGCACAGCTGATTGGACGGCAGAAGGCCGTCCTTGGTGCTTCGGGAGTTGATCTTGAGTCTGGCTCGCCTCGTGACGTTCAACAGAGTCAAGTCGAGCTTGCGCGATTGGATGCTTTGACTGTTCAGTCGAATGCGGAGCGGAAGGCTTGGGGCTTTGATGTAGAGGCTGTTAATCAAAAGGCGCAATCGCAGCTGCACTATATGCAAGCTGCACAAGCGAAGAAGGCAGCAACGCTCAGCGCCTTCTCGAGTATTCTTGGGGGCGTTGGTCAGTTTGCTGGGAAGTGGGGCGGTGGTGGGAGCTTGACTTAAATGCCAAGATCATCTTTGTTGAATGTGCCTTATACTGGTGTGCCGACTGTTGAGTCGAGGGATCGACCAGCGGCTTGGCAGAGGATTAGTGTTAACGCAGATATGTTTGGGGCTGGCTCGGGTAGAGCCTTGCAACAGCTTGGATCGACGATTGCGAGTGTCGGCAATGCCTTCGGAGCACAAGCGGAGAAAAATCAAGCGGAGCTGGATGGGATCAAGGCCCGCGAGATTGATACACAGGTGATGAAAGACTACACGCAGGAGACTGCGGCGTACACACTTCAGAACGGGGAGCAAGCTGTTAATAGTTCGGAGGCACATGAGAAACGATTGCTCGAGATTAAAGAGAATGCGATTAAGGCCTCGGGAGGAAATAAGAGTGTTGAAAGGATGGTTCGCTCAAGTGTCGAGGGCCAGTATCGAAGGGCTTGGTCCACGGCTTTTGGACACAAGACAAAAGAAACGATTAGGTACGGTGATGAAGTAGGTGATGCGCGGATCACAGCTGCGACACAAGAAGCACAAGTGTCGATGGATGAGGAGGTGCTAACAAATTCGATTAGTGTTATTACTGGAGAGACGCAGGGGAAGCAGCGGCGTCATAACTGGTCGATTGAAGTCACGAATCAGGAGATCAAAGACAAGTCGAGTAAGGCTTACACTGGTTTTGTCAGCAATATGGCTCGTTATTATCCAGATCGAGCACAAGAGTATTTTGACAAGTATAAAGATCAAATAGACCCAGCTGGGATCAAGGCAGCTGAGAAGGCAATCTCGGATGGCTTTGCTGGGATCGGAGCAAAAGCACCTGGAGATGAAGCAAAGCGAGGGTCTGGCCCGCCACAGATACCTGTAAGAAGGCCAATTCCGCCGATGCCCCCGCCTCCATCAGCGCCAATCGCGCCTGGACGGCCTGGAGGTCAGCGGAGCGAAGCTGCTCCCAGAGTGCAGCTTGCAAGTTTGGTGACGGGAACGATGTCTGATGCTCCGCAGCCGGGAGCGCAGAGGCTTGCTGAGGCGTTGCCAGAGAAAGGGCTCGTTGAACAGGGGAATATTGATCTTGATAATCGACCAACTGTTAAGAATGAAGATGGCTCGATAAGCACTGAGCGGTCGTTCTCGAGAAACTTTGATGGAAAGGAAGTCTTGCTGCCTCTTATTCGAGAGGATGGCAAGGTTATGACTGAAGATGAGGCTGTCGAGCACTACAAAAAGACAGGAAAGCATCTTGGTGTTTTCGAGACGCCTGAAGATGCAGACGCATACGCGAAGGGACTGAGCAAAAGACAACAGCAGAAGTATGCGCCTGGAACAGCGCAAGCGGCAGGGACCGCTTCGGATGCACCAGCCCCAGGCTACGTTGCAACACGCTCTGAAGTCCAGAACTACATCGTTCAGGCCGCTCGCTTGCGTGGAATTGATCCTGGAACAGCAATTCGAGTTTATCAAGAAGAGGGAGCGCTTAGTTGGAAGGCGGCGGTTCCAGGTGAAACCTCTTATGGCCCGTTCCAGCTGTACACTGGTGGAGGGCTTGGGAACAAATTCATCGAGGCTGGTCACGGCGATCCAAGTGATCCCAAGACTTGGAAGGAGAACATTGATTTCGCGCTGAATAATGTAGTGGAAGGTGGTTGGGGGCCTTGGAACGGAGCGAAGGCAGCTGGTATTGTTGGAAAGATGGGAGTGGCGAATAACGCGAGAGTCATTCCTGTAGGAAAGTCGGCTGGAATGGAGCTGATCTCCACGAAGGAGCCTGTCGCAGGGAAGGATGAGGATGCTGACGAGCCTGTACCGAAAACTCCGCTTGAAGGCCGAACGCTTGGGTCTTATAGAAAGTCTATCTCGGAAGGAGATTTGACGGCGAAGGCTCCTGCGGGATCGAGAGTCATTGAAGCACAGAACATTCCTGGGCGCATTCGGACCTTGCCGCCCTCACCACAGCTGAAGAGTTCTTTCGAGACGGCCGCGGACAAAGCTGGAGTTGTTATTCGCATTACGTCTGGAGGACAGACAGCCGATCGCAATCCAGCGAAGAAAGACCAGCCTGGCGGTTGGACTGGTTCGCTTCGACACACTGATGGCAACGCTGCTGACGTTGATATACTTGATGAAAGTGGAAAGAAGCTCGCGAGAAATGATCCGAAGCGGCTGAAGTTTCTTGAAGAGGTTGCTGCGACTGGAGCGGGTGGAATTGGCTCTGGCTACATGGACGATCCGCTGAAGGTCCATATTGGATTGACTGGTGGTTCGGGTCAAGTGGGTGTTGGGCTTGGTGTTTACTCGAAGGAGTCAACTCCGGAAGAGGTCGCGGCGATTAAGCAAGGCTTAACGAGGCTGGCGGCGAACGGTGGGCCTGTCGCGGGACCGAGTGTTCGTGGCGGTCACGTCCGCTACGCAGCGTTGTCGCCGACTGGAACGATGTCGGACGCTCCTCAGCCCGGCTTCCAACCACCTTCGGCCGTCCAGCGCCTCGCCCAAGCAACGACGACTGATGCCGTCTCGCCCTTCAACGGGCCGATCACAGCTGATACGACTGAGGCGAACATTAAGGCTCGGATGAAGTGGATCGAAGATGATGCAAGAGCGAAAGGTCATGAAGAGTCTTATGCGAGGTCAATCAACTCTGATATGCAAGCGGAATGGCAGAGCTTAAAAAGACAAAAGATAGAGACACATGCATTGGCTTTCAAGACCGTCGAAGATGCTGTTTATGGGAAGAATGGGGAAGGAAAGCCAAAGACACGAGATGAGATTATGCAAGATCCTGCGGTAAAGATGCAGTGGGACTTGCTGACGAACAAAGAAAAAGAGATGATGGAAGTGCAGCTGATTAAGAGGAACTCGGTTGGAGAGAATAGACCAGTTACACCGGAGGATATGTCTCGATTAGATAAACTGACTGTTGATGCGATGAGCAATCCCGAGGTTTTGCGGCATGTGGATTTGAGTGAATGGCCGAAGGGTTTGCGATCGAAAGTGGTGAAGCTGAGGGATGATCTGCTGATTAATGGAATTGGAGGGACGAAGGAGACGAAACAGCTTGAAGCGGCAATGTCCAACTTAGATGTGGGTTGGCAACTGACAAGAGCTGGAATACAAAAAGATACCCAAGAGTACAGAGATGTAAGAGCAGCAATGCTGGGCGAATTGCGGCTGTGGAATGAGTCAAGCGACAAGCCTCCAACACCAGAAGATTTGAAGATTATGACAAATCGAGTAATGCGAACGGTGGTAGTGCCTGGACGCTTCTGGGGGACAAATGAGGTAAGAGCATTCCAGCAACCACTGACGAAGGCTGAAGAGACTACTGTTGTACAGGAGTGGAACAGCAGAAATCCACACGACCAAGTGAAGGAAGCGAGTGAAATTAAGCCTGATGCCATTTGGCACTGGAGACGAAAGCGTGAGGAAATTGAGAAGCGGCGGATTAAAGGAGGCTATCCGCAATGGCCGTAGATGATCTTGTTGGCTTGATGGATGCTGAGATGGGGCTGCCTCCGAAGCCGGAGAAGCCGATTGTCTCACTCGTTGATCTCGAAGAGAACCCTTTCGACGAGTCCGAAGAAGTTCGAAAGATGAGGGCTTCGGCTGCTGTTGTTGGCAATCAAGACACTGACCCGACAAAGTATCGGAAATCGGTTCAGCTTGGAAAGCAGCACAAGGTCGATCCAGAGATACTTGACGTTGATTACGCTGCGTGGGAGAAAGACCTTAAAGTTAATGACAACATTCGGATCGCTCAAGAGAACAAGGCGATCAGAAATTTCTTGATCTCTGATCCAATGGCCGCGAAGGCCAGTGCGGACGATTTACCAGTTCTCGACAAGATCACGACCTTTATCTCTGACGCCTGGATGTGGAGACAAGAGTTCAACCCCTTCGTCAATCCGCAGAACCTGTTTAAGGGAAACTTTGGACAGAAGGCGGCGGAACCAGAGGCGAAGCCGCAGGAAGGGCTTGAAGAGGAGTATGAAGGAGGGAAAAGTGTTACGCCAGCGAAGGCGACGAGAGTTGTTGGTTGGTCCGACGCTTTTGTCGAGGCCCAGGAAAATTTTCATCTTGGAAGATTGAAGCTCCAGTATCAACAGGCGGATGAAGCGAAGCGAGCTGAGCTTAGAACACAGATCAACGATATTCAAGCGAAGATCGAAGCGAGGCCTGAAGCCCGCTCCTCTTACGTCCGGCAACTGATGGGGGGCTTTCTCGGCCAAGTCTACGAGTCGATACCTTACGTTGCTCCATATGCAACTGCTGGAGCAGCGACAGGCGCGGCCACAGGCGGTCTTTATGGATCGGTTGTTGGTCCAGGCGGGACCGTGGCTGGTTCAACGCTGGGCTTCACGACTGGAACTGTTACTGGAACGATCTATGGCTTTTCGGTCGTTGCTGCTCAACAATCAGCCGGAAACATTTTCTACGCTGTTGATTCGATCGAGGGCTTGTCCGAACAAGATAAACAGCTGTTGGCTGTTACTGGTGGCTTGGCTGTAGGTATGCTAGAAATGTGGGGAGGCCACTTGGTTCATAGTGGCGTCCAACAGATTATGACTCAACTTGCCAAAGACGCTGTTGGGAAGCAAGCGATTAAGCAGTTTGTCACGACACTCGCGAGCAACCAAATTCAAGGTGGAATGGTCAACGGCGGGCAGACGCTCGCTGAAGCGCTTGTAGAGAACATTGGTAAGGCGAAGGGGACTAGAGACCTCGCGACTATCTTCAACAGCAAAGAGGAGACGGCGAAGCTCGCACAGCAAGTAGCCCAGTCAACGATTGATGGAATTGTGCTGGCGACTGCGATTGGCGGGCCTGCGGCTTTGGCTGGACTGAGTGGGAAGGGGACGAGAGCAGGCGATTTGATGCTCGCTGCACAAACGCAGGGAGATCAGAAGAAGCTTGATGATATTGTTACTATGGCTCAGGAAAGCAAGACGAAGGCAGAGGCGCCTGATGTCTTTGCGAAGGTGCTTGAGAATCAAGAGCCGAATCCAACACTCCACATTGATCCAGCACTCGTTGCACAGTATAAAGACAAATTCACCTTCATTCCAGACCTCGCGAAGCAGCTGGCTGATGCCGAGGCGCTCGGGACCGAGATTAAAGTTAAGCAAAGTGATCTCGTCGCGCATCTCGATCCCGAAGTTTATAAGGTGGTGAGGGACGGGATTAGGCAAAGAGAAGATGCAATGTCGCCTGTTGAGGCGGCGAAGGTGCAGCAAGCGGAACAGGTGAGACAAGAACAAGAAGCAGCACAAGTGGCTGAAGTTTCGTCACCGACTAAGATGTCGGATGCGGACTTGATTGCGTCGATTTGGGGTGAAGAGCCTACAACACCACAAGCCACTCCAATGATGCCCTCGACTATACGACTGCCGGAGATTCTGGTTGGGCCGGAGCCAGTTGCACTCCCACCAGCTGCAGTGTCGTGGGGTCAAGGCTTGATAGACCGCTTCTTTGGCCGTCGGGCAGTACCCACTGAAGAGCAGATGACGGCCTACATCCAGGCCGAAAACATTCGCAATCTTCAGGGCATCAAAAGTCCACTTCAACAGGCGAGCGTCTCACCGACTCCTGAAGCTCTCTCCGTTGCTCCGCAGGGCTTCACTGAACAGGCAGGCGCTCGTCCCGAGTCTCCGCCAGCGGAAGTCATCCCACCTGCGGCGAACGCGGACAAGGCCGTTAATCTTGATGTAGAGATTGGACCGGCGAGTACGAAATCGCTGATTGAACAGTTTAGAGAGGTGATGGAAGCGGCACCGCCAGCTGATCTTGGTGAGGCGGTTTTGGCTCGGGCGCTTAGCCGTCGTCCAGGGAATAAAGCGGAGTTCAACCGCTTCATTGACGAAGAGGCGCGGATACTCGAGATCACTGATATTAAGGAGATTAAAGAAAGGGCCGAAGCGGCCTTAGCGGCGCTTGGGACGAGGCTGATCAAAGAGGAGACGGCTTCGGTTGTCAATGGCTTGACTGATCCTGACGCCAAGAAAGCGGCGCAGATGACTGGTCAAGCGATTGACCATTCTCGACATATCATGGCACTGACTCCGCTCTTTGAGGCGGGGGAAGGGATGGGGACTGCGGAGCGGGCCGCGTATGAACAGCATATTCAAGATGTGCAAGCAGCGCTTAGTGAGTCTGTGTTTCAGGCTGCGCGGGATATTACCGAGAGAAAAGAGACGAAGCGCTGGGAAGATCAAAAAGCGAAGATGCGGCCGGAGGTCGAGGAGGCCGTGGCTGAGACTCCGGTGATTATGGCTGACGAGTACTTCAGGACTGGCCATTCTCGTGCCTTGGGCGAGGAAGTTCAGAAGCTTCAGATGACGAAAGAGGGTGTGGACGCTGTTTTCACACCTGAAGAAATGCAGATGATGGGCTTCAAGACGACGAAGCTCAGTAACACTTCGTTCTTTAAGGGGAATAAGTGGGCGAAAGAGGACTCGCCTAATGCAGCGTCGCCTGACGCGATGGCCGAGATGTTTGGTTATCAGACAGGGACGGATATGCTTCTTGATTTGTTGCAGTATAGATCGACGCTGAAGACGATGAAGGAGACGCACGAGAGTCGTTTCAATCGACTTGTGGATCAAGAAGTTAATCGACGGATGATGGCTGAGCACGGAAATCTCGAGTCGATCATCACGAAGAACAGCGTGGAAGCGGCGCTGAACATCGCGCAGGAGAGAGTGCTTGTAGATGAACTGGGAGCGCTCTCAGGGTTGACTGGAGCAGACTTGATTAACGTGCCTGAGCTTCGTACTCTCGTTGACGAGCGAATGAGAGATATGACGAATACTCAGGCGACGAACGCTAAAGAGTTCCAACATCTCGCCGGAAAGCACGGACGGTTGGCTAAAGAGGCGAAAGAGGGTGGAGACTTTGCTGCGGCCCTTCAGTCAAAGAAGCTTCAGCTGCAAGCGGCGATGATGGCGAAGTGGGCTGTGGAGCATAGAAAAGAGGTGGCGCTTGGAACGCAGCTGACGACGCGGATCACTCGAACGGAGCGAGTCAAGGAGATTGATGCTGACATCAACACGCGGATGCTTCAGCTGATCGCGCTGTCGGGATTGAACCCAGGTAAGCGTGGGATGCAGGTGCTGCAAAAAGATATTGCGGCGCTGGACGAGCCGAACCTTGCGGCGTGGATTGAGCAGAGGAATAATAGAGATAGTGCGGACACAATCCCGACTCCGACATATCTCAGTGGACCGACGATCCCACTTAAAGACCTTGGTGAGATGAAAGTAGGGCAATTTAAGGAATACTTCGATGCGCTGAAGGCGTTAGAGTTCACTGGAAAGAGGGCAGGACTTGTTGGAGTGCGAGGGAAGGAAATTGCGCTTGATGATACGATGCAGGTGCTTCAAGAGCAGTTGGCTGATTTGACTGGAGGGCGGGGGTACGAGAAGTTTGGTGATCCTGTCCAACCTCCGCGAGGGCTTATCTCAACATATAGAGGATATATTGGGAACTTGCTGAGGGCCGAGACTGTGGCAATGAAAGCTGATCGCTTGCAAGATGGTGGAATTTTGAACAGGGTGCTGATCACACCGCTGAAGATTGCACAAAAGCTCAAGAACGATACAGAGGCGTCAGTCGCTAAGTTCCTGAAAACTGTGGATCATGGAGAGTGGTCAGGGCCACTTAAGGGCCGAACGAATACGCTCGGACGCAAGGTGCCAAACGATACAATCCTCACTCCAAATGGGCAGTCAAGAGAATTTCGCGCGGACGAGATGCTGATGGTTGCGCTGAACTGGGGCAATGGCACAAACAGACAAATCATCGCCAAGACACTCAATACAGACCAGACAACGCTCAATGACTGGCTGATGAAGAATATGACGGAGAAGAATTGGGACTTTGTGCAAAATATCTGGGATATGTATGACAAGGAGCTTAATCCACTGAGAGATCAAGTTTATCGGAATACTCGTGGGTTTGGCATGGAGTATCCAGACGCGATTAAGTTCAAGGACGCTCATGGGAAGGCACGCTCCGGTGGATACTTTCCTATACTAAAGCTGCGGGAAGGCGTGATTGAGGGGAAACAACTGTCGGAGATTGGGCTGGTTGATACAAGGGTTTATGATGCGCTCCCGGCGAACTCTCATAGACAAGTCGCGACCGCTGCAAAGAATGGACAAGACATTCAAGTGACACTGAATTTCGATGAGCTTGCGCATCGGATCAAAGAGGATATTCACGAGCTGTCGTTTAGAGAGGCAATCCAAAACGCAGCGAAGATTGTTAACGACAAGCGCTTCTACAACACGATCCACGACGCTTTTGGTAAGAATCAAGCAGACATTTTCAAGCCTTGGGTTCAGGGTATCTCGAATAATGGAGGCAAAGCTGATTTGCAGATGGCGACGACGCTTCGTTGGCTGCTCAATAAAATTCAATCGAACTCAGTGACGAATGTGATTGGCTTCAATCCCGGCACTATGCTCGTCCACAGTCCAACGGCCGCGATGAACACTATCGGCGAGTCAGGAATGTACACATTCAAGGCCCTGAAATCGGCGATCGGCGACTCGAAGCTCGCAGGCTTGGTCAATCAATACTTTAGATCACCAGAGAGCTTCGACGAGATGACTGGCTTTGCTCTCCGCAATTCAGCTGAGCTTCAAACACGCATTCGAGCTAAGGAAAGAGATATTGCTTATTCGCTTGGGCAGTGGGGGAAATACGAGAATTTTCAATACAACGCTGAATGGCTTGGGCAAGCCCAGATTTCGTACACGGACTACGCTTCGGCGGCTGTGGCTTGGTGGGCTGGTTATCACAGGGCCATTGATGATGGGTTCAGTCAGCAAGAGGCGTTTCAGCTTGGCGACCGACTTGTTCGGCTGGCGCATAACTCAGCGAATATGATGGACAAGTCACAGTTCTCGACCGACCGCTCCTTGCGTGGCTTCGCTCAGTTCTACGGCTTCTTCAACCACGTCTTTAATCAGCTGCACATCAAGGGCTTCAATGTTGCTGAGAAGGCTCGAGCCGCACAGGACGCAAAAACTTATTGGGATACAGGAAAAGCACTTGGCGGCGCAGCTTGGACTTCGACATCGACAATGCTGTTCTATGGAATGTCACTCGCATTCATCCATCACCTTGTTCGAGGCGAGCCAAAGAATGATGAGTTTTGGGGTGTGACAGCGGCGAAGGAGTTCGGCGGGCTTATTGCTGGTTTGCTCCCAGGTGGTCCCCGCGAAGCCACTTACGCTGCGTTGCATGGAGAGTATGCAAGGGCAAGTATTCCACTGACAGCTGCGATGGACGTTCCGAGACAGTGGATTAGGGATATAAAGAGGTGGTCAACGAGAGTGAAAGCAGATAAGCCCTCGACCTGGCTTCCGCCAGCACAGAAAACGTCTGAAGTACTCGGTACCTTCTTTGGAATAAAGATTGCGACGAAGCAAGTTGGGCGTTGGATGGAAGAGCTTCAGCGGATGGAACGAGGGGAAGTTCAACCACCTTCGACCTTCACTGAGTGGAGACGCTTCTACGTTTATGGCCGCTCGCGGCCAATCGGCTCGCGTGGAAGCAGAAGTAATCGACCTTCAATATACTGATATTGCCATATAAATGGTTTATAGGGCAATACGAGAGAGGACAAAATGACCGTCTCGAACCAAAGTTCAGCTATCACCTATCTGGCGAACGGCTCCGTCAACCAGTGGGATTTTGGTTTTCCAATCTTGCATGAGAGCCATCTTCAATTCAAAGTCAAAGACCCGACCGGAGTGCTGAGCACGATCCCACCGAGTTCTTATTCGGTGGTGGGGATAGGCTCTCCGACTGGGGGCTACGTCGTCTATCCCCTTGCGGGCGATCCAGTTGCTCCCGGCTGGCGTGTTCGCATTCAGCGCGTGGTCCCCTTAACTCAAGACGTTGACATTGTGAATCAAGAGGCGTTCTATCCAGAGGTAATCGAGAGTGCGGCTGACTACGGCCGCTTCATCGACCAACAGCTTCAACAACGGCTGGCCGATCTTGAGTCGGGTGATAGCTGGGCTTAGGTGTAGCCAGGAGGCCGTGGCAAAGGCTTATATGCTCGGTGGCCGGAAGGAGTTATGAGATGCTCACAGTGTCCGGTTCGGACGAGAAGCTGGAGAAGCCGCTCGACGTTATGAGCGGGAACACGCTCAGCCAAGAACAACGTGGCGACACTCTCCATAACAGGCTGCCCAGTTTTACTGGACATCTTCCACATAAAGTGCCAACAATCCTCGAGAGCTTGGCTGTCCCCGCCCTTGAGCATGGCTCTAAAGATGTCGGGCATCAAGGCCTCGGCCTCAAGAAGCCAGTCCAAGGCAACTTGATAATGCTCGATTTCTATCGTCTGCGATGCACCCCAGGCTATGGCGCTTATAATACAAAGCTTAAGAAGATGGGCAGTTCGTCGGGGGAGATAGGAGGCGAGTCTGGGGTGGTCGGGAGCGGGGGGTCCGCCAGTCATGACCCAGTTTACCAAGGCGCGGGAAGCCTCTTCTGAGAACCGAAGCTCACCCTTCTTGTCACCGATCAAGCGAAGGTCTTTGATAAGGCCAGTTAGGTCGATGGCTGAAGGCGACTCGAATGGATTGCGACGCTCGCTGATCCCGCAATAGACCATAATATTTCTGGAGATGAAGCCTTGATCCCAAGCGCCTTCCGGCATAAACTTGCCGAGGTAAGAGGGTGTGGTCCCACAGATGATATTGAAGAACGGCCGCTCAATAGTGATTGAGAGGTCTTTCGTTCGGCGCTTCTCACTGTAAGGTGTGCCGTCGTATATGTCAGTGAGGGTGGACATGAAGGCGTGCTCGTAAGCAGGGAGGAGAACGCCCATCTCGCTGATGGCGGCAGTAAGCGCGTTGTAATCACTGTAAGGCATCCCAAAGAGTTGATGCCGCTTTGCGTCGTCGAGTTCGTCGATGAAGCTCGCCCTTGTCAAAGAGGACGAGCCCTTGTGGTGCTCTTGGAGAAAACCCCACAGTTGATTAACGCGGGCCAAGATAATTGACTTCCCAACTCCTGGCGGGCCAATCAGCATGACGTAAAGGTTTGGATAGAGGTTAGTGCCTCTTGAGACGATCCATATTTTCCTCTCTAATGCGCCTGCAACAGCCGAGATGCCCGCCCACTTTCTGAAGATGGGAGGCGAAGCTGTATCGGCAGTTTGCTCGACAAATGAGTCTATCCAAGATTTCCCCCTGCCGTTTTCCACTTGCTCAGTCCTTGCGGATTGTCTGTTGATTTCGGAGCCCAATTCCAGCCAACTTTAACTTCCGCGGGGATAATCAAAACTCGATCGCCCCGCAGCCGCACAGGATATTTGAACAACTCCAAGACCTTGGGCAGGATTTCGGCCTCCTGCTCCTCAGGGTACTGAAATAAGATACTGTCGTGGACTTGCAAGAGGAGCTTCACGATGTTCGCTCGCCAAATGTTCAGCATAATTCGGTTGAGAATCTCGACCGAAACGCTTTGGGGCTCAAACGCCACCGCCTCTCGCAAAGTATCTTGATCGTTCCTCCTCCCGAAGAACCATCTCCGCATTCCAAGCATTGTCGTCAGACAGCCCTTCAACCGAAGCTCATCTTCGACCCACTGGTGCCACTTCTTAATCGCTTCAAACTTTGTGAAGTAGGCTGTTTGGAAGTCTTTGATGACTTGGACGGGCATTCTTGAGTGGAAAGCCATAGTGGCTGGCTGTCCCATGTAGTTAGAGCCGTGACCAAGGCGCTTCGCCATGTAGCGGAGGGAGTGTTGACGATAATGCGGCCGTTCCGCAAGATTCCGATTAGCAGAGGGATCGTTACTCCATCCGAGGTTCGGCATGATCCCCTTAGAAACTTCCGTGTGTAGGTCTCCACTTTCACAGGCATCGAGATATGCTCCTTCGCCGAAGAGGTTCCAACAGATTGCACCGACGACCCGAGACTCGGCTTGTTCGAGGTCGATGTTACCAAGCTTCATTCCGGGATCAGCCACGAAAATTCGTCTCAGCCCTTCTTCGATGTTTTGGAGGTTTGTACCTGTCTCGAGATCAGCCATCGACGAAGAAAAACGTCCGGTTTCGGTTCCTGCAATGTTGAAGCTTGTTCGCATTCGGTTGTCAGCGTCAATTCGAGTTTTAAGGACACCAATCTTCTTTTGTATTTCACGGAGTGCGAGAATGTGGCTGATGATAGGCTGGGCAACGAAGTAGTTAGTGAGCTTCTCAAGTGCTCCACGATTGACCGTCGGAACCATCTCACCATTGCTGTTTCTGCGGCGGACAGGCGGAATGCCAAGGACACCATAGAAAAGCTCCATCAGTTGTTTGGGACTTGACCATTTGACAGTTGTGCCGACGCCTTCTACGAGAATGCGATCAAGTTGACGAGAGAGTCGCCTTGTCCGAGCTTCATAATCCTTGAGAAGGCGTTCCCGTTCTTCAAGATTAATCTTGACCCCACGAAGGTTCATCTCCAGTACCGGCGCCTGAAGCGCCAAGCGCAAGGCGTAGGTCTCTCGCGTCACATCATCGAGCTGATCTCTGATGACGCCACATATCTCGTAAGTCAAGCAACAATCAAGGCCGTTATAGACCCACTGCTTTTCCATCTCTCCCATTCGAGATAAGACGGAAGGAGTTAACTCGTGTGTCGCTATTATTCGCATGGCTCATAAAGCCTTTCAAACTCGTCAGCTGCTATACGGTAAGGGATGCCGTTATAGCCTCGAGCAATCCAGTCGCCCTCAAGCGCAAACTCGACCGTGTTGTAAGTGGTTCGAAGGACGGCTCCGCATGTGACGACTGTGGCCCAATCACAGTCGATGCACTTTAGAAACCACTCAGGTAGTGCATGGACTCCGAAGTGGAAGGCCTCGATCTCTGGATTTTTGATCTTGTATCTCATAGGCCAAGTTCCTCAAGATCAATCTTCGTTGGACGCTGGAAGCGCTGAGACTTTGGCTTCGGTCGCTCCTGTTTGAAGAAGTCGGGCCAATCGGCTGGAGCGTCAGGCAAAAAAAGAGAGCAGAGACTATCACAGGACTTGATGAATAACTCATTGAGCGGCCATGTCCAATAGGGACGAACCCTCCAGCCGCCAGTTGTTGTGATCCACCAAGGCCCTGGGTCCGACGGAGTTCCATCGAGTTTCTCGGCGATGGCGAACTCTGGCATCCCACGAACTACATGCGCGATCAAGTGGCTCATTTATCTCTCCTTTCCTGTATCTTGTCTGTCTGTCGCATGATCTTCCACGAGGCTTCGTTGGTGTAAACACTTCCGAGGAAGCCGAGGCCCTTCTTTGACTCAGGCTGGAGGGCGTGGTGAAGCAACATCGTATCGTCTGTGGCGTTTGTAACTGTGATGCCCATCTTTCGCCAGAGAAAGCCTATGTCGTAGAGGCCGTTTTGCGCGGTCTTTCTTGCGGGGAGGTGAAGAATGTGCTTGACGAGCTTCCATGCGTTTACCTCGGACTCCGGTGTCCAGTAAGACCAACCATCTTTTCTGTAATCGACGAAGGGGACGACGAGGGCGAGGCGCTCATTGGGAGCGAAGCCGATGCAAGTGATCTCGCCCCAAGCCGTCTCAATATCGAACGCTATTTCTTCGGCTCGTTCAAGGTAAGTTCTGGTGAATAGTTCGATGTCGTTGATGCTTTCAGCGATCCAGATTTCTCTCTTAGGTCGTCTAACTTCTGGGAAACTTGACTCTCGCTTGGCTTTGATGAAGTCTGCGACGACGGTTGGTCGGAGTTCCCACTGCCGGAGGACGGCAGCCGGGTGAAAGGTGGCAAGGTACTTTTGGGGATTTCCGTCTCGTCGTTTGAGAAGGGATGCCTCCTGAGTAGCTCCTCTGATTTTTGTGATGCCGGTGGCACCTGATAAGAACCACGAGGCAGTGTTTCCGAGGGCCAAAACGAGATTTGGTTGCACGCTCCGCAGTTCGGACATGAGACGATCAAGCTCAGAGCCATACTGGGCTTTGACGCACTTCCCTTTGGAGATTGGCCCACGGTCTGGGATGCTAGGACTCCCGCATAGTGCTTCGACATTGTTGTTCTCCGGTCTAAGGTTAAAGACGTTCGAGAGGTAACAGTCGCGTCGGCGGATACCAGCTTCGTCGAGCATTCGAGTCAGCTCATAACCGCTCGGCCCGACGAAAGGTGCACGTTGGCGCTCTTCGTGCTCGCCCCAGGCTTCGCCGAGGATAAAGATTTCCCCAAATCTCATCCTAAGTCCCTTTCGATGGTGATCTTTATCTTGTCGCCTACATCAAACTCTGGACGCTCGAAGCCAACGTAAATGGCTTCATGCGAACCCTGAAGATGTAGATAAAAACCAAGCTCGATTTCTTTGAAGGTTGCATTCGGACCAACTCCGCTGACCCATTGTCTGTCAATCCGCTTGAAGATACTGACAACTGTGGAGTGAACAACTATTCGAGACATCAGTTCACCGTCCTGGACCCTCTCGCGTTAATCAAGTTCTGTACATCCTGCTCGTTCGCAAGCGTTGCGAGACATTCCTCAAGCGTTGGAAAGTGCTCGAAACAGCAGGCCATCGTTCCGAGTGGATGCTTGTTCCCAGCGTGGAGAACTGGCTTGCCCATAGCATAGGCGATACCAGCCTCGAACGCAGCTCCCCTCGGCGTTTCGTTCTCCTCTGTATAGAGGATCAGCATGTTGCAGATGATGATGTCCTTGACATTGTTCTCCCAAGACTCGTTGATGACCGCTTGAGAGCAGTTTGGCTCTCCATCCTTCATAAAGTCGATCCACGAGCTGACGATGATGAGCTTCGGATAAAGTTTTTGCCGAAGCTTGATCCAGCGTCGAGCGTGGCGTATGTGAGAGGCGATGTAGAGTTTCATTCGGCTGTGTCCTCTAAAAGAGCTTGATTTGCATCACGCGCGAACGCTTCGTTAATCTCCAGTCCAAGAATGCGGCTTGCCCCGAGGCGCTTTGCTGCTCTCAGAGCCGAGCCACTTCCCGCCGTTGGATCGAGGATCGAGGTGTGACCATCGACGAGCATCCTGAAGAAGTACGTCAGCATGGTCACTGGCTTTTCGCTCATATGGCGGTCGGTGACTGTACTCGCGGCGAAGAGGTTCGAGACGATCTTGACTATTGGATGGTCGCCTCGAGAGCAGAAGAAGGCAGTCTCGTAAACTCGACGAGCCATGTGCTGTGGTCGAGGGGCGTTACCAGCGTTGTCCGACTTGTGCCAGACGAGCGGATATGGGTCAACGAAAAACTCAGATGAGAGTAAGTCGAATGTCTCAGCGTAGTGAGTCATCGAGAACCAAAACATTAAGTGGCCTTGATCGCTCATTATCTTGTCGATGTTTGAGAGGAGGCACTTGATAAGCTCGAGATAGTTCTCTTTGGTGTCTTTGTACTCGCCGTGGACGCTTTTCGAGGCGAATGCAGAGCCAAACTTGTGGGCGTCGATGCCGTAAGGAAAGTCACAGTGAATGAAGTTGAATAGAGGGCCTTGGTACGCTGGAGCCCAGTTTAGAAAGCTGGTGTTTAAGATGGTGTCTTTCGGACGCTCGGGCTCGACCCGATCGAGCACTCGATCAAGTTCAGCTGCCGCTTTCCGCTCGGCCACTCGCCGAGTCATGTTAACTGCTGTAGTGTAGCGGGGTGCTGCGTGAACCATCGACTTCGGATCAGCCAACTCTTTCGCAACGATGAGTCTTGCCGAGGCCTCCGGCTGTGTCAGTCCAAGCGCCTCCGCTGTGTTCTCGATCGTCCACTTCATCTCTTGTGCTGCACGAAGTTGATGATACTCTTGAACGGCCTTGCACTCGTCTTGCCAAGGCAATTCCTTCCGCTTCACGTTTTCTTCAAGTTCGATCGCGTGAAGCAACGCCTCGTCACACTCGTCTTGAAACTGGATTGTGACATGGCTCCAGCCAAGGGCCTTAACCGCGGTGAGCCGCCGCTCTCCAGAGACAAGAACAAGCTCTCGCGTGACGACGAGAGGATGGATTAGACCGAGACGGCGAATCGAATCTGCGAGAACGTCGATGTCGGTCAGCTCTTGGCGTTGGCGCTCGTCTCGGTTCGAGATGATTGCGGCGACAGAAACACTTTGGAATTGAGAGGAGGTCATATTGTCATCCCTTGCTTAATCTTGGGTTGGCTGTTTCATCGTTCGTTGATGCGAATTTAATCGGTCGTCACTCATTGGCTAACAACACACCGTCCCAGGCACGATCCATTCGCACTCGCTCGGCCCAAGTCGGTCGGCGATGTAGTACGGATAGAGCCAGTAGTAGGTGCGGCCATTGCAATAAAGTATCGTCATGCCTTCTCCGTTCGCTAATCTTGGGCTAATGAGGCGCGGGCCGCGTCGCCGATCAGCGTCCACCGGGCGACGGCCTCTCCGATTTGCCGGTCGGCCTCTTTGTCCGGCTCGGACAATTCATCGTATGGAACGAGCCATGACGGCTTAGGGCTCGGCTGCGTCTTGGCCCAGCGAACCCACGCCTCGCGCACGAAACGCCCGAGATCATCACGCGGGTATGGGATTGGCCTGTTGCCGTCTAATTGGTCGCCCATTGTCGTCCCTCGTTAATTTGGTGCTACTGCGTTTCGCTAATGGTGTATTAGGCGTCGTCTTGCTGTGCAGAAGTTAGCGATGCGATTTCATCTTGGAGGCGTTCGATCAGCGCCGCCGCCTCGGCCATAAGATCGCGGTCTCGGTCTAACTTGCTTTTCATGGCGATAACTCGATAGAGCTTTTCCAGCGTGGTCATCGTTGTGCTCGGGTTACGAGCACGGCAGCCGCTTCGCGCAACTCGGCTTCCTCACGCCGCATCCGTTTGGCCTCGTCCTCGCGCGTGATAACGTAAACTCTCAGGCGAACGGCTGTGTCGGGATCGACCATCTGTCCGCCTTGCCAGCAAGCATCGAACCGAGGCCGGAAATGCTTGGCGACGGCGGCGGCTTCTTCTGCCATCAAGGCGAGGCCGTCAGCTTGGGCTAGTAGTTTGTCCTTGAGGTTCATTTCTTCCGGCCCTCCGTTAATTTGGTGTTAGTCGCTGCCGCCGATAAGCCTCGGCCTTGGCGTTCGAATAGATGCGGCTCACCTGTTCCAATATCTCAGCCGGGTTTTCTCCTCGCGCCGCTATCTCAGCCAGCAAGTCGGAGTGAGACAGCGCGAGAATGCGGTTAACCTCCGCGTCGTCTGCCTTGGTGATCCAGTCGGACATTGGCCGATCCTTAATGGTGTATCTGCGCTCTAAGCTCGGGTTATCGCGCGCCTGCATTTTTTGCAGTGCAGTGTGTAATGCGAAAACTCGCCTTCATGGTTGTAGATTGGCGTCGCCTTCCACTCGGGTACATGGCGAAGCCAGCACATGAGAGAACGATAGAACCGCATCACTGTGTCGTTCCTTAATTTGGTGGTACTAAAACTCGTCCCGCTCAATCTTTGAAATTCGCCAGTGTCCGTCGATTAACACGCGACCCTGGTAATAAAAATACCGTGGAACTTTCTGTGTCAGTGCAAGTAATGAATGCCAGGGTGTCCACCTGATCCCGTCATCAGACCCACGCCACTGCATCGGTCCAACTTCAACGTGCTGCTTTTTAGGCCTTGTGAGCGTTGCAGTCGTCATTATAGGTCTCCTTGTGTATTATCGGCTCTGCCCGTCGCGCCTCGGGAGTCTGCAACGAAGCCACGGGCTCTAGACTGTTGTTACCACCACCTGTCCAGTGGGCGTCCCCCTGATATGGGTCGAAACAGGGGGCTCGAAAAAGTGGGGCTGGCAACGCAAAACCTGTGCCAGCCCCGCCCTCACTCAGACCTTAGCTGTCTGGGCGATCTCACTGTAAACGACCGAGCCGTCTTTTGCAGGCCGGTGACGAATGGTAATCATCACTTGCCGCCCTGCGGCCTCGTTGATCAGCTGAGCGAGGTTCTTCTTCCCGCCCTCGTCGTCAACCTGAAGATCTTCGACGAGGAACTTCTTCGCCCGCCAAGCCGAGTCCTCGGTCAGAAAGACCCGATGGCGAATAGTCTTGCCATTGATGCCGCCCGCTTCCACGAGTGCGAGCTTATCCACGTCTTCGTTGGCCGAGATGAAGCGAAGCGTGAAGTCGGCGCAGGGAGTTTGGTTCTCCCCGACCTTTTCAAACTTCGGCAGCCCCTCGACGAGAGCGATGTAGGAGCCGACTGGATAGGGCTTTGGACGGTCGATGTCTCCGACAGGTTTGTTGAGAATGTCCTGAAAGTCTGTCACTGTCATGTGTTGATCCTCTATTTTGCAAGTTTCACTACGTTGGGACTACCTTGGACCGTTCGGAAGAACGTGACCAAGGCTTGGTCGATCGGAAGGGTTTCCGCCAACTCGAACGAGGCGGGGTTCTTCAGATCAATCAAGGGGGTGGAGACAGTTCGCATCACGCGCTTGATGGACTGTCCAGAGCCAGACGACTCGACGAGAGAGACTGAGTTGAAGTAAGGAGCGATCTTTGGGGAGAGGGCCTGCCCTACTGCGACTGGAAATCCCTTCGTCGTGCCGTCTGGCCTATTGAGAAAAGTCATGTGAGCAATGACGATGACGTTGGGCTTGAACGATTCGCTCGTCAGCATTGCGAGGGTGTGTTCGATGGACTCTTGAGCGGAATAGAAGATTGCTCGTTTGTCTTTGGCTGTTGGGTTGAGAAACTGGGCATAGTTGAACGCTGCCTGAGATAGGAAAGTAAGTGAGTCAATGACGACAACCGTATCCGACGACCAGTCTGCGGGTCTACCAAAATCTCCCCATTTATCGAGTAGTTGCATTGCTGTAATAAATGCTTTTGGTGCTCCATCAAGAATAACACCAGCGCCAGAACCTTTGTATTTGTCCCTAAGAGTCTCGAACGAAACATTCTTCGCCTTGTCTGGGCATCGGCGTCGAACTTGGCTAACCAGTGAGTCCAGTCCGTTGTCGAAGTCGAGGATGCGGAGTTTGAATCCGGCTTCGACCAACGATGCAAGAGCTGATGTTTTTCCTGCACCGGAGTCTCCAATCATTAAGAGCTTAGTTGTCGTGGTCGAGACGTGCTGATCGAGACTAGGCATTTTTCGCTCCCTCGCTCGGGTTCCACCGCCGCTTTTCGAAGTCACTGTTCAAGAAAGCCTCTCGAACGCTCGGGTCTTTCGAGCAAATTCTTTTGAAGTTGCAAAGCATACAGGCCTTGTCATTCATAGGCCAGTAGTTGGCTTCGACGTACTTATAGGAGCGCTCGACGTGGAGGATTGTGTCTCGGGTCCACTCTTTAAGTTGGTCGTCTGTGCGATAAGTGATGGCTCGGTCAAAACGAGTGAAACCGACTGCAATCTGTGCGGCGTCGATAATAACTCCACGGACGGGAGTATCATACGCAATACGTCCTGCAAGAGTGTAGAGGGACATTTGATTGTCTGGCTCGAAACGGTCAAAGTAGTGCGATCCAAGGGTCGTCCCTGTTGTCTTTCTGTCCATGATATATGGAGCGTCGAGAAAAGAGACGAGTCTGTCGATGTGTCCTGCAAGGGTGATCTCCGTTGTTAGCTCGAAGTGGAAGGTCAGCTCAACCGCTGGCTTGCCGTCCGAGAGGATGATGGTTTGGGCTGGTTCGTCGCGGAACTGATCGAGATACCAGACGACAGAGCGGACGAGCGTTTCGCGGTTCTTCGCAGTGTCCTCGCTCTCCCATCCCCACGTTATCTTGAAGAGCCACCGGAGGGTCTCCCGCAGGGCAACTTTGTGCTCTGCCCCTCCGGCTCTGGCAAGATCGTACATTTCGAGGGCTTTGTGGTAGTATGAGCCGAAGATCAGGTGATGGCTTTTGTGCTTGGCGTTCCAACCTTCGATCATCGAGTAATAATATTTTCTTGGGCATTCTTTGAGCCAGCCGAGCGATGTTGAGTCCCATACTGTTTGGATCAGGGTTCCACTGTAAAATGCTTCGGGTTTGTTCACTGTAGACTCCTATAAGCCGAGTTCGTTGAGGTCGATGTTTGTAACCTTCTCCTTTGCGGGTTTCTTCTTCATTGTTCCAGCTGTCTTGGCACCGAGCATAAACTGTGCGCGGAGTGTCTGAAGATGCGCGACGATTGCATCGAGGTCTTGGTCAGTGAGACTTTCGGGATCGCGGGAGAAGAGTTCGCTGATGTCATTCATGCTGCTTCCTCCTCGTTTATGCGGACTGTGGTTTTGTCGTTGATGTCTTTCAAGTGGTGATGGACAAGAACACGAATGACCTTCGAGGCTCCGAGACGGGGGTAAAGCGCCTGAAGCTTTTGGAAGTCGCCGTCGTAGAGATTGAGCGTGACCTTCATCAAGGGAAAGTCCTCACGCCTCTTCATTTTTCACTTCCTTCTTGACGATCCAAAGTTGAGAGGGATCGGTTGGACTCTGAACCAAGCTCAAGCAATCCAACTTCGGATCGTTGAGCTTGGCTCGAGTCGAGTAGAAACGCGCCTTGGCCCGCTCAGGGTCATCTGTTTGAAGGATGACCCCGAACGGGCTGTGCAGAGCGTTGTAGAGAAGTGCGATCACGCGGCCTTCGCACCTTCATCCGGCGCAGAGAGGTTCTCCAGAACGTCCGCGAGAGACTCGCTCGCGATCTTCTGGGCCTCCTGAACCCGACGCTTCGCGGCCGTGCGGTAGGCTTCGCCCTTGTCGGTGGCGAGCAGCCGAACGGCAGCGTCTGCGATGTCAGAAGCATCGGCCTTGCGGCCCAGCTCCTTGAGCTTCGCGCGGATCGAGTCCTTCGCCATCTTGAAGGCCTCAGCCTCGACAGGATCAGCAGGAGCACGCGCCCCGCCCTTCCGCACGCCGAACTTGTAGTCCTTGGCGTACTCGTCGAACTCGGCCTGGAGCGTGGTGATCGCCGCCTCGGGCAGCTCGTCGCCATGCTCGGCCTTCGCGTCCTTCACCGTGGAGGCGAAGTTGTTGCGAAGGTTCTCATGGAAGGTCTGGTTCAGTACACCAGCCTCTTCGGCGGACAGAACGTGGCCCGCTTCGTAAGGCGAGTGAACAGCAAAGTCCAGACCCTGGATCGTAATGCTCTCACGCATTTGATAGTCCTCTTGTTAAGAGCTGCTTGCTCCCGGTTTCACTTGATATTGCCATATAAACGATTTATACGTCAATACCAGTTTACGATACGGATTAAATCACACCTGATATGGTTTGTCAACCATTATTTTCGAGTTTTGTACATATTTTTTCCTTTCTCTATTCTGAGTTTGCTCATCTCCCTGTTCCAAATCAAGAGGATCAGGAGCAAGGGGATCGTGACGAGGAGCCACAGCGGCGAGATCGGTTCCTCTTCGAGGGGTGGCCAAATGTCTGGCTCCGTGCCCTCTGCGAAAGTGGAGAATGGCTCGTGCCCGGCCCGCTCATTCATTATCCAGTCCCACCGAGGATCGAGTACCGGCTTTGGCTCCTCTTTGACTGGGGATGGAAGGCTCGGAACGAGTTCAGGCGGGATCATGAGTCGATCCGTAGGCGGATCTGTTTGCGTGCTAACTCGTCGAGGCGCCGAAGCCACTCTTGGTCGCCCTCTTTGGTTGGACCAGCAACGAGCACCGGACGGACCTCTGCTCCAGTAGAGGTGTGTTCGTGGGTACGCTTTGCGGGCCTCTTGGATTGATAGACACGCTGGGGAAGCTTTCGCTTCATCCAAGGCTCCCATCGCCAGTAGCACGATCAAGAGTTTCTTCACCACCCAACTCCTTTATAAGAGGGGCCGCAGGAATGCGAAAGGCCCGAAGCTGGGCTTGAACACTGATGAAGAGTGTCTCGTAGACAGCGCGCTCGGCAACAGCCTCGTCACGGACGGAGAGGGCGCTCTCGGCCTTGCTCCGAAGCTGAGATGCCTCCAATTCGGCGATCTCGAGTTGGGCCTTGAGACCCGAGATCTCTGTCAGCAGATCAGAGACACGCAAGCGAAGCATGTCTCGCTCGTGGGCGACCTCTTGGTGGAGGCGGTGGGCCTGAGTAATAATGTCCTCTCTTACTGGAGGCAAGCCGTTCTCTTCAGTCATTTACTGTTCTCCAAGTGTGCGTAAGGGAATTGGGTGTGATGAGATAGCTCCGCCTTCGTGACCTCTAGACTGAGCCATGATGTTGCGTGGGCTCGAGAGACGAAAGTTGATACTTCGTCTCCACCCTCATAGCTCAACGACCAGAGAATGCCATCGAACGACAAGTTGATGGGGTCTTGGCCCTCCTCCAGACGAAAGACGTACTTCGTTGGAGAGAGAGCCTCGAACCGCAGTCCGTGGAACGAGCGAAATATCATTCGGGGCTCGATGGAAGTTCGCCGAGTTCTTCGGCGTGAGGCATGGGGTCCACAGTGACATCGCTGACCTCATCGAGAGCGTCGGCGTAGCCGGGCTCCCAAAGCTCTTTCCAAGCCTCTTGGCTTTCGCTCTCCGGCGAACCGTACCAGTCATCTTCCTTCTCGGACCAGTCCGCCTCGATGGACTCTGCGACCAACGAGCGAAATGCGTGGACTCGTTCAAGCACTGCATTGTAAGAGGCGATGGCTCGGTTCAAGTCCACGATCCCAGCCTCGACGACCTTCAGCTCCTCTCGCACCGCCTTTCTCGCAGCATGAAGGTCAGTGATCAGTTGAGCGCGATCGTTCTCGAACGCCTTGGAAAGGTCTTTCATCAGTCTTGCTCCTGCATTGAGATGAGGTTGAGGCTTTGCTTCGCCCGCGTCTCGATGACGTAGCGGACGTTCAGTTCCTGCTCGTACTGTTCGGTGCCCAGCGAAGCCCACTTACTTGGGATGCGCCAAGGATCGAGATGGAACACGCTGTCCCACTCATGGCCCTTACTCTTGTGGCCCGAGATGAGGGTGATCGTTCCAGCGGATTTGAAGAGAACGTGCTCAGCATAGGCGATGGCGGCACCAAGGGTTGGACCAGCCAACGCAAAGACCTCGAGGCACTCACGCTTGTCTGCGACCGCTCCTGGGTTTCGAGTCCTCTTGAGTGCATCTTGTTCCCACTTGTTGATCGCAGTCAGCATCGCCTCTTGGTTCATGCTCTCCGGCCCAAACTTCCGCATGATCTTGACGAGGCCGGGACCAACTTCGGCCCCAACAAGCTTCGCCCCTCGACCGTTCTTCAGCAAGTCCAAGGTCGCCTTGAACAACGGAGCATTGTTTCGACAGATCACTGTCGCACCGTCTGGAACCTTGTCAATATCCCAGCCACCACGATCATTGACTTCGCCCTCAATCGCCCACTCAGGCCACCGCATGTGAGGGACTCGACCGTGGGCCTTGCGAATGACGGAGCGGGGGCAGCGGAATGACACGGAGAGTGTCATCTCCTTGCACTCGAACCGCTTACCGAGAGCCGCCATCGAATTGCTCATTGCCCCTCGAAAGCCGTAGATAGCTTGCCAAGGATCGCCCACTGCAATGAGGCGGCTGCTTTGCGCGAGCTTCGACACCATCTCGTGATTGAGTGGCGACCAATCCTGCGCTTCGTCTCCCATCACGATTGGGAACTTAGGGAAGGTGCCTCCGAAGAGAGTTGGCATGTAGATTTGGTCGTCGAAGTCGATGAAGCCGTCGTAAGCCATATTGATGGACTTCACGAGGATTTGATCGGCTGCGTCGGTCTGAAGTGGGTTGGGGATTTCCTCGAGAGAGTTGAAGAAGTCCTCACTGGAGATCAGGCGCTTAGCTGAGGGAAAGCACTTGTCTGGAATGTAACCAGCGACCTTCGCAGTCCGAACGATCTTCATGATCTCCTCGAACTGATCTTGCATTTCGTACTTCTGCGTTCGAGGCAGATTGTCGGCCACGGCCTTGAAGATTGTGGCCGATTTCTTGGTATCGAGCGTTAGCCTTCGGCCAGTGGCATCGGCCCAAACTCGATGGCCCAAGGCGTTGATCGTCGAGCACTTGACATGGCCCGGCAAGCGCTTCGCCATCTCCTCTGCAATCCGCTTGTTGAAGGCGATGCTGAGGATTGGCTGGACGGGCAAGCGCTCGCAAAGCAGTTCGAGGGTCGTCGTTTTTGCTGCACCCGCTAAAGCATTAATCAAGAGGTTGTCCTTCGCTGAGAGCGCGAAGTCAACAATCTCCTGTTGCTCTTCGGTTGGTGGGAACTTCATTACACAAGTCCTTCCTTTTTGAGAAACGCCAAGAGTTCAGCGTTGTCGAACTCGACCCCGCCCACCTCGGTCGTCCGTTTCACTGTCTTGAAGTCTTTGACCATAGCTTCGATGTCGTACTGGACAGGAGCCCCACGATGCCCAATGCTTGGAGCCACTGCAGCCCTCTCCCGATCGCGCAAGACGGTTAAGAGTGTATTCCAACCGAGTTGGCGTGCGAGAGGGTTGCCGCTTGGCCCACACTCGATCGAGCACTTGTCGAGTGGGATTTGAACTGCATGGCCCTCGAAGTCAAGAAAGAGGGTGTGGCCTTCAGTCCAAATCGTGCAAGCATGGAGCGGTCGTGGGTACTTCTTGCTCATTTCCATCTCCTGAACGAAGCATCCTAACACATTTCGGCTTCGCTGTCAAGCCTTCTCTTTCGTGCGCCAGGCCTTGTACATCGCCTCGTCGTTAACTCCATCGCGGTGGCCTTCAGCGTAGGCGACGCTTCGGAGCTTGAGAGCCCAATTCAGCAGGGTCTTAAACTGTTCGGCATCGAGTGCGCCGACCATCTCATGCAGCTTCTGTGCGACGTGAGCCTGAACCAAGTCCTCTTGCAAACTCATTGCTTTCCTCCCTTGATTAATCTCAGCTGACGGTTGGACTTGACGAGCATCAAGTCGTAACCGATCGATCTTGCGACGGCCTGGACCGTGGCGAACTGCGGGCGCTTCGTCGTGCCCGAGAACCAGTTGTAGAGCGTCTGAGCCGAGACCCCGCTTGCGTCGGCGACCTCAGCGTGGCTGTCGCCCGAGTCCTTGATCGCGGTTCGGAGCAAGTCGATCACTGGGTCTTTGTTTCTGAAGTTGTATGACTTGTATATCTTCACTTCGCTGCTCCCTTATTGAGTATGTATTTGCCGTTCTTCGAGATAACAGTTTTGTCATTCCTCAGCTGATGAAGAGGCCCATGACAGTTCTGCCGTTTGCGCCCAGCGAGTACAAAGGCGTCGCCAAGCTCTTTAACTGACATCGGCTTCTTCGTGAGGAGTTCAAGGATGAGGGCCTTGCCCGTAAGGCCACCATTCGTCTGCCGCTTCTCTGGTGGCTTCTTCACGTTGTGGAGTTCGACGTTGTAAGGAAGTTGTCGAGCCTCGAGCCAGCGGAGCAACGGACTCAGATGCTCGACCGGCACGATAGAGATAACGTGGAAGGTATCCATTTCAGTCTCCCGTTGCGTTGCTTCGTCTCCACCCGCAATACAGCGAGTAGAAAATAATCAAGAGGAAAGCGACTCCGAGAATGTATCCCGGTATCTCAGTTATCGCGACGAGAAGAAGAAAAGTGAAGCAAAGACCGAGGAAGTCTCTCACACTGACCTCCCCGGAAACTCGACTGCCTCGGCGTCGTCGATCAGCTGTTCGAGGTCGCTGACCAACTCATCGACACCAGAGAACGACTCGCTCTCTTGAAGAGTCTCGAGTGCGGCTCGAAGAAGCGCAACCGCATCGTCTCGACGATCGGATCGGCTGAGTCGTCGGGCGGCGCTTACTGTTCGGACTGGGACGTTGACCTTGACTTTGATAGCCTCCAGCGACTCGTGGTACGAGGGCTTGTCGAGGCCGGTGAGTTGATCCGCGGCCTCTTGACGGGCCTCGCCGATGGCTGAACCCTGCAGCCCTTTAGGAGTGTTGTCGAAGGCCTCCTGCATCTCATCGCCGAGTTCACTGAGCCGATCGCAGGCCTCGGAGATAACTTGCGACAGTTCCATTTCCTTGACTTCGTACTTCATTGCATCAGTCCTTTATGTTTGCTGTATGTGTCCCAGGAGTGATCCCAGATTGCTCGGGTGCTGTTTTGTACAATAACTTCAACACGCTTCACTTTACCCCCACTGTAAGAGATACAGTGTTGATAGAAGTCACGAACTGCCGAATACTGATCGAACGGCAGTTCGTCCTTCGAGCCGTTCATGTAGTGAATGACGAGAGTGTACATCACGACTCTCCTATGAGTCGTGGGCAGTAGTAAAAGATTGCGTGGGGGTTCTTCATCTTCTCTTTGTTGAGTTCCTCGGCCCGAGCGTGGGCCGAAGAGTAATCGTTGAACTCGACGAGAGCTTCGTCGCGCTTGAGCCAAGCCTCGCGGTAGCCGAGCGAACCCTGGACTGAACACCAGATGCCGAAGCGTTGGGTCATTTCAACTCCTTCGTCGGAAAGGTGATGCCCTTGCCCTTGATCCACTCGAAGCAGGTGCAATCGCTGCTGTCTGTGATGATGACTCGATCGACGATGCCGAGCACTGAGGCGGGGCCTTGAGTCAGCCTCGCACAGGCCTTCATTGCTGGCATGGCTTCGACGAAGGACAGTTCCTTATGCTGCCCTCCATCTCGATCCCACCAGAAAACATTAAAGAGTTCGCTCATTGAGTGCTCCTAAGAGGCATTGGACCCCTCCAGCTTGACGAGGGTTAAGATGTTGATCGCTGCGTCGATCTCGAGATTTGTGGCCGTCTCGATCTGGTTCATCTTGGGATCATCGCTGTGACGGACAGTGATGAGGATGAACGAGACTCGAGGACGCTCGGGCTCGAGTAAGATTTCGAGCGTTTTGGCACAGTCGAGCGTTGTGATCCGCTCGGGCATCAGCTGTACTCCTTTTCATGCTTTTCAGCGAGGATGTTGAGGATCGCTTGATCCTTGGGCTCGAGCCGCTTCCAAAAGCCCGCCAAGCAGTTAAAGCCTGGATCGGGCGGACACTCGAACTCGAGGCCGGATGCCCGTTTCTTGTAGTCTTTAACGAAGTCCCACAAGCGGCTGTAGAGTGGGGTATTGCCGATGCCTGACAAGCACTCGGCAACTTCGTCGGGCGTCCAGATGTCAAAGAGGGGATGCGGTTTCACTTGAGTCCTCCTCGGGCGATCCAGTACTCGAGGCGCTCGTTGGGAATGATCTCGAAGCCCAGAGCCTTCTGTGCGCGCTGGAGGCCGAGTGCCCAAATGCAGGCGCCGACGTAGTCATCTTCCTTGACCGACTGCTGGAAGGCGTGGTAGTTGACGACGACGGACTTGATGTTCTTGTGAAGGTCAGTCATTAGCGGCCCCTGTAAGTTGAGAGTTCGTATCGGCGGATGAGTGCGATGATCTGAGCTTTTGTCATGTCAGCCCCCGATCTTGTACCAGTAGCCGTCGATGTTCAGTTCGTACTCTTGGCCCTTGCCCATGCCCAGGCCCCGACCATACAGCGTATGATTGCGAGGGGTCATGATGGCCCAGCCGCCTGAGGTGGAACCGTCGATGAAGCGAGTGCGGATCGCCGAGCCGAAGCTATCGAGCTTGGGGACTGGGCCGCACCAACGCTTGCGGGGTGCGGTGGCTTCTTTGTGCTGCAGCACTTTACCGATCGTAAGCATTTGAGACTCCTTTAGTTGTTCTACGGGGAGTTGTTGGATGCCAAGGCATGACATAGACAATCACAGGCTTCTCATAAAGAGTGAGGCCGCGGGTTCGGGCCATAAGCTTTTTAACCTGTTCCCGTTCGGCCGCTGTCTTTGGTCGAGGTATGTGAATGACTCTCATCTCTTCCATCCATTCAACAAGAGAAGTATATCACATTTCGGACGCGCTGTCAACACAACTCTCGATATTGCTCCATAAATGGTTTATAGGGCAATATCAGCCTAAAAGATTGTCAACCTCGGTCCACTTAGCATCTTCGAGCTTCTGCAGCCGTTCTTTTTCTCTAATCAGCTGTTCCAACTCTCGCTGTTCTTCAGCTGATGTGCTGTTTATCACCTCACCAATTCGCTCGGCGAGCCAAATGATTTTCTCTCTATCTGTCAGTTCTTTGTACTCTTTTCTCTCCTCGACAACACCGAAGTATGGATTGAAAGCCGCTTGCACTTGTTCTGGCCAATCTCTTGTTTCACACTTTATGACAGGGATAAAAACCTCGTCTTTGGTCTCGAGATAATACTCGATTGCAATTCGCCTGATCATTGCGACCTCGTGTTCGTCTCTCAATTGCTCGAGAGTGGCTTCATGAATATGCTTTTGCACCCACAGTTCGCGGTCTTTTATCTTCTGTTCAACATCCTCAATGAATGCAGGTTTCTTTTGGTCTCGCTTTGGCTTCTCAACAACTTGCTTCACGACCTCGGGCGGCCTTGGCACTATGAGTGTCGTCTCCTCTTTCTTTTGCTCGATAGTGACAGCACCATGCTTCGCTGAGCCTCTCACTGTGAACTCGTATTCACCTCGGAGGAGCGGCATTTCCTCTTCGAGCGCTCGCAGCACGCGATAAATCTTTTGTCTGTCGCCCTCGACATGCTTTGAGAGAAAAGTGACCTCGCCGTGCTCTTTAGCGATTTTAAGCAATTCCAAAATCTCCGCTTCGCTTTTGACCTTCATTGTTTCACCTCAGAGAGCAACTGATATATCTCGTCGCTATTCAGTTGTTGTTCTTCGGGAGGCCTTGGTGGAGCGCCTGCAATCATTCGCTCTTTAAGCAATTCGTCCCAGTTTGGATCAGTCGCAATTCGCTTGAACTCGAACAAGAGCCAATGTTCACCTGAGATAAGCTCGTAGCGCATTGAGGCGCTCGGCCATGCTGCCTTCATCACAGTTTCATTCAGCGTCAGCTGTGGGTCTTTCCCATCAAGTATCGCTTGCTCTTCGATTTGAGCCATCCACGACCGCTGATATGTGTAACAGCTTTGTCGAATGTTAAACGCATCGGATTTGCTTCGACACTTAAGCGAGATGATGTACTCGCCGCTCTCCATCGCCTTTTGCGAAGCGTCGAGCAATATCTTCCTCGCGACGCCCAAGCGCCCGCTATCTCGTCTGGCCATCTGGCAGTCCTCCATTTCACTGTCCCACATTATATCATGGTTTTATGGAGTTAGCAATGGCTGTTGTGGATAACTTCAGTGTTTATTTTCAACGAGTTTTTGGGACTGATTTTCCATTTGCGATTTGACAGATACCATGTGTGCTCTGAGTGTGGGGAGTTTTGTTTTTTTCCCTGAAAAAAAAAAAAAAAAAAAAAACTCAGTTAGTGTCGAGTGAGGGTGGGAACCACTAAAACGAAAATCGGAAACGGAGTCAACGACTCGTATGTATGAGTGTTAGGTATTGCTGGATAAATGGTTTATATGTCAATACCAGAGGCTCACGCAGCCTCTCTGAACTCCCAGCGGCGAGGCGAGAGGGGTGGGGGATTTCTCCCCCACTGTCTCAGGCAATCCAGATTGCAACTGCGAGTGTAAACGCAGCAACTACGGCGAACTCGATTAGGACTCGGAGCATTGTCCTGACTCCTGTTGGAAAGAGTTGGGGGCATTTGCGCCCCCGGCCTCCTTAGGCCTTCTTCTTCCGCTCGATGGGCTGGCTCATTGCCATCAGCTGCGCCCGGAACGCTTCCTGCTCCTCCGGGGATTTGGTGGCCATGAACTCCTCGAAGGTCAGTTTGGTGACCGCCGACTTGATCGCGGCCGCAACGTCGATCCGAGTCGAAACCGTCCGCAGATCGCCCGCCCGCAACGCGGCCAGCTTCTTATCGACGGCGGCCTCGGACAGGGCCATGAAGTCGGACGGATTATCCTTCTTCGTGATACCCGCATGGGTATCCTTCACGACGTTTTCGAGTCCTTTCGTGGCGATGTGGACTGCCACGGGCGAAAGCGAACCGTCGAAACCAAACTCGGTCAAATCAACCGAGCGGCCGATACCTTTACCGAGTGTCAATGTTACGTTCATTTTAGACTCCATTTTGGGGACTCGCCCCGTTCACCGACTCCGTGTCGGCATGAACACAATACACGACTCACCAAATGGATATACTTAGTACGAATACTTATATCCCATGAGTTGTGGGATTGTAGTCCGAGTTGTAGGAACGGACTGCAGTCCGGTTGTAGGACTCGAGTCCGGGTTGCATACCGACCAGTTGGTATGGGTATATAGTCTCGCCCGAGTTGTGTGACTGCATTCCTATTCAACTCAGAGGCGAAAATACAACTTGGAGTGGGGGTGCCCCGACGAGTACAACTGGCACAGTTTTTGCAACCACCTAACTCAACGATGTGAGTTTTTTCAACAACCATACCTTTCTCTCCAAAATCCTTAGCCTGTGAAGATAACTCAGAGGAGGAGAGGTACACTAAAAACCGTTGAGGGGGCTTGACAAACTTCGGCGACTGGCGTAGACTCTTGCGCGGGGGTCGAGATGAATGCTTTGACGCGGCCGAAGTTCCCGAAGCCCACTTGCAGGGTGAAGCTCGTGTGCGGGCCACCGGCTGGTGGAAAGAGCACCTATGTCAGAGCCAACGCTCATCCCAACGACATAGTGATTGACTTCGATCTGCTCGCGCGAGAAAAAGGCTTCCGGCGCTCTTGGCCGAGCGAAGCGGTCCCGACTCTTCTCTTCGAGAGAAACCATCGCCTTTCCCAACTCTCGAAGGAACCACCTGACCGGACGGCCTGGGTCATCATCTGCGCGCCTTCGGCTGAGCTGCGGGCATGGTGGGCGGAGGCCCTCGCTGTTCGGCCAGGGGATACAGTGCTCTGTAGTGCATCAAGGCGAGAACTGATCGAGCGAGTTCGCAACGACCCCGACCGCCTCTCAGTCCGCTCGCACCATATCGAGCTGATCGATCAGTGGTTGGAAAAGGAAGCGGCCTGACGGCCATTAGGTAAGGTTCAACAACGGGAGCTAACAATGACTGAAGGTGGAAGCTTAGGTGCAGCGAGGGTTCGCGAAAGCTTTAATCCCTCGAAGGACAACATGGTTGACAAGATTAAGCGGTACACAGCCGACTTGATCGACCTGTGCGAGGAATTGAAGCGTGATCCCTCAGTACAGCAAGTAGGCAGTGGCACTGCGATGCTACTCGGTGGTGAGCAACAGCGGCTAGTTGCACTGGCACAGACCGCTTACGAGGAGGCCGCCATGTGGGCGGTTAAGGCCGCGACGACGAAGAAGTGAACGGCCATTAGGTAAAGCGGAGTGAAGATGAAGGAGGTCTCAGAGCGCCTCTTCGTTGGGAACGGCCTGGATTTCGGGGTCGTTCGCGACGACGCTGAGTGGAGCATCGTGACCTGTGCGAAGGAGCCGTGGCATCGCGAAGCCCTCGGCTACACTGGGCGGGGCGCTCCGAGAGATAGCCCAGAATATCTCTACGCCCTTCGAGGCCGACGACTGATCTTGAACATGATCGACGCTGACCGAGCCGCGTTCTTCCACCCTGACATGATGAATCGGGCACTTGAGTTCATCGAGGCCGAACTGGCGGCCGGTCAGAGTGTCTTGATCCATTGCAATCAGGGCTTCAGTCGAGCGCCCGGTCTCGCTCTTCTGTACTTGTTTAAGAAGGGACTCTACCCCGATCGCACCTACGATCAAGGCGAGACTGAGTTCCGGCACACCCTCTACGAGGGCTTCGAGCCCGGCGCTGGGATCAGAGAGTACGTTCGGACTGAGTGGCGGCGACCGCAAGTGTCATCTCCAGTTCAGCACAGTGGAGTGGAGTGAGATGCCCCGCATCTTAGGCAGGCCGAGCAATGAACCGGAGGTTGATTTTGTGCGGGAGCTGCATGAAAGCGATCTCGTCTTGCTCGCGGCCCCGCGCGGTTCCACTTCACGACCGATCGCCAAGCTTCGTGATAGCCACCATGCGCTGGCTCGAGCCCTCTCCGCTGGAATGCGGCCGGGCGAGGCAAGCCTCATCACCGGCTACAGCCTTAGCCGAATCTCCGTCCTCCAGTCCGACCCCAGCTTCAAAGAGCTTCTCGAGTTCTACCGCTCGTCACAGGACGCGACCTATGCCTCACTTCACGACCGGATGGCAACGCTTTCTCTTGACGCTCTTGAGGAGCTTCGGGAGCGTCTCGACGATCATCCCGAGGAGTTCACGCCGGGGGCACTCCTTGAAATGGTCAAGACTCTGGCGGATCGCACGGGCTTCGCACCGACAACGAAGTCCGTCAATGTGAATGTCGATCTCAACTCGTTTGGTGATAAGCTCGAGGCCGCACGAAAGCGTGCTCAAGCGGTTAAGATCAAAACAATCGAAGGCTGAGCCCAGCCTTCGTAGAGGGATGTCTCAGATGCAAGCTGCTTCCCCAGCGTACCCTGATGAGGCACCCCTCGCCTTTTCCTCCGACGCCTGCCCGAGAACTGCGAGGGGCAATCGTGTCCCTCGCTTTTTTGAAAGCCTCTGATGCAAGTCGCAGCTAAAACCCACCACGAGCAGCTGATTGATCTCCTCGCGGTTAACTCGAACGATCCGGTTGCTTGGGTCGCGGCAGCGTTTCCGTGGGGAGCGCCTGAGACTGAACTCGAGAAATTCAAGGGACCAGAGGAATGGCAAACCAAGGTTCTGGAGAAGATACGGGACGGATTGCTCTCGCCGGACAAGGCCGTTCAATTAGCTGTTGCCTCTGGGCATGGAGTGGGCAAGAGTGCTCTTGTGGCCTGGATCATTCTATGGGCGCTGAGTACTTACACGGACACGAGAGGGGTTGTGACGGCGAACACAGAGACTCAGCTCAAGACCAAGACTTGGGCCGAGCTGACGAAGTGGCACCGACTTTTCATTGGTAAAGAGTTTTTCAAGATGACAGCGACGGCGATCTATAGCGCCTCGCCGGAGCGGGAGCGAAGCTGGAGAATAGACTTGGTTGCGTGGTCGGAGCGGAGCACTGAAGCATTCGCCGGACTGCACAACAAAGGTAAAAGAATCCTCGTGATCTTCGACGAGGCCTCGGCTATACCTGATGTGATTTGGGAAACGACTGAAGGTGCGTTGACCGACTCAGAGACGCAGATCATGTGGCTCGTCTGCGGAAACCCGACTCGGAACAGCGGACGCTTTCGCGAGTGCTTCGGTCGTTTTCGCTATCGCTGGGAGACGTTCGAGGTCGATTCGAGAACAGTCTCAATCACGAACAAAGAGCAGTTCAAGCGTTGGGTTCGGGACTATGGTGAGGACTCAGACTTCGTTCGAGTGCGCGTGCGAGGAGTGTTTCCTCGAAGCGGCTCCATGCAATTCATCTCACTTGACATTGTTGAGGCGGCGATGGAGCGCGAGCTTCCATCAAGACTGTCGCCGTTCGAGCCCTTCATTATCGGCGTCGATGTCGCACGCTTCGGTGATGATGCCTCTTGCCTCGTATTCCGCAAGGGTCGAGACGCGAGAACAACCGAGCCGATCATGCTTCGGAATGTGGACACGATGACTCTAGCTTCGAGGGTGGCCGATGCGTTTAGTCAGTACCACGCCGATGCGATCTTCGTCGATGGCGGAGGAGTTGGTGGCGGCGTCGTGGACCGCTTACGCCAGTTGCATGTGCCTGTCTTTGACGTACAGTTTGGAGGCAAGTCAGATCGGACTGACATGGATGAGACAATGCGCTCGGCTAACAAGCGCAGCGAGATTTGGCACTCGATGCGGAAGTGGCTTGAGGTTGGTTGCCTCCCAGCCGAAGGGGTGATTAGACAACAGTACCGCGACGAATTGCCTGCGCCCGAGTACGGCTTCAACGTCCGAGACGAGATTCAGCTCGAGCGCAAAGAGGATATGAAGAGGCGGGGAGTTGCCTCGCCGGACTTGGCTGATGCTCTGGCCTTGACCTTCGCTTACCCTGTAATGCCCAACATCTACGCGGGCGGGGAGTGGGCACAGTTTCGCTCGAAGCAGCCCTCAGCGGAGGGAGTTGAATACGATCCATTCACTAACAAGGCGGTGTTGAGCCTCGATGAAGGGAGAGCGTCATGATCGCTTCACTTGTTCATCTTGTTATCTATCTGCTCGTCGTTGGTGCAATCGTTGGACTGTTGCTTTGGCTGGTAGACTACATCCCGGTGCCAGAGCCATTCAGCAAGTGGATCAAGGTCGTCATCATAGTGGTGGCAGTCTTTATTATAATCTTTGTGCTGCTTGGCTTGATTGGCGAGGCCCCGTCACTTAAACTTGGAAGATAACAATGCCTCAACTTGGACAGCCAGTTGTCTTTCGTCCAGGCACTGCGTTCGAGGAACGCTGGGGGCCGGGACAATATCTCTCCGGAATGGTGACGAGCATCGCCGGAGAAGATGCTTCGCTGATCGTTTGGCCCGCTGGAGAGTATCCGCCGTACTACGAGATTCGGGTGAAGCGAGATGATGCGCTGTCGAAGCCGAGGACTTGGACGCCCTCGGTCAACGAAGATAGTGCTTTGCCGGAGGCTCCGACCGATGGTCAAGTTTATGGGCGAAGGAATCAAGCTTGGACACCGATTGTCTCGGGTGGAGGGGGCGGAGTCCAGTCCGTTGTGATCTCCGACACACAGCCCGAGCAACCGCTCGAAGGCATGGCTTGGCTCGACACCACTATCAACAACTTCTTCATCTATCAGCAGGGCGTTTGGGTCGAGCCCGCTCACGTCAACCCAGTGGCTTAGGAGAGCTTGATGGGCATTCTGTTCCCAGTCGCGCCTCTGCACGGAGCACAGTACACGCCTCCGGGAATACCTGTGACGTGGCAATATGACTCTGGCCGAAACGCCTGGAGGGTTTTGCGGGGCGGAACTCCGTGGACGGACATCACCGGCAAGCCCTCGACCTTCCCGCCGAGCGATCACGAACACGACATTGCTGACGTGACGGGACTCCAGACCATCCTTGATGTGAAGCAGGACATCACAGCGCGAGGCCTGCCTGACGGCTATGCTCCGCTTGATAGCACCGGCAAAGTTCCAGAGAATATGATCCCGTTCGGTGCTCTCTCGTGGGCGAACATTGAGGACAAGCCGAGCGAATTTCCGCCCTCGGCTCATTCCCACCCCGTCGCCGAGATCAGTGATAGCTCCTCGATTGGCCAGCAGCTCGTCCGAGCGCCGACTCCGCAAGATGCGAGAGGGGTGATTGGGGCGATCGGAGCTGATGAGAACGCTCGAGTCCAGATTCGGAAGGCTGGCATCAATATCGGAATGCGACGAGCAATCAATTTGATTGAGGGCTTGAATATCACGATGGCTGTCACGGACGACAGCGCGAGCGAAGAAGTTGATGTGACGATCAATGCTGCTGGAGGGGCGGCTGGTGCAGCGCGATACTTCGTTACGGAAGTGAAGCCCGTTGCACCACTCGCGAACGACATCTGGTTCGATGCAGCCACAGGACTCATCTACACTTACTACAACGACGGGACAACGCTTCAGTGGATTGAGTCTATTCCGTTCCTGGCGAATCAGCCTGCGGCCTTCGCGAAGATCGTCTTTCCAGTCGCACCCACTGACGGCCAAATCTTCGAGCCGATCTCTGGCGCGCGGTGGAAGTGGTCGGCGGTGAGGGGCGTTTGGTTTGCATCGACTTCGGTCTCGGACGCCTACACGAAGGTCGAGTCTGACGCCAAGTTCGTTGATCTTGCTGGCGACGTGATGACGGGGGTGCTAACGCTTAGTGGACCGCCGACAGCCAATCTCCACGCGACAACGAAGCTGTACACCGATACAGCCGACAACGCGTTGGCGACAGCGAAAGTCGCGAAGGCTGGAGATACGATGACGGGGCACTTAGTCTTGCCCACAGGCCCTGGAGCAACCAACGCCGTTCGGAAAGACTACGTTGATGCGGCCGATGCTACACTGACGGCAGGGCTTGCCGCGAAGGTTGACAAGGCCGGAGATACTATGACCGGCCTGCTGACACTGAGCGGAGCGCCGACCGTCGATCTGCACGCTGCCACGAAGAAGTATGCGGATGATGGTGACGCTGCATTGAACACAGCGAAGGTCGCCAAAGCTGGCGATACTATGACGGGCGCGCTGACCATTAACATGGCAAGCCCCTCGCTGATTTTGAACAAGGCGACAGGCGCAAACATAAATTCAATCTTGGGCACAAGAGAAAGTGCCAATCGTTGGGCAATGCAGCTTGGTGGTGCTGCCAGCGAGACTGGTGGCGATGCTGGATCACCTTTTATTCTGTATAAATATAACGATGCTGGAGCAGCGGCTGCTGCTATCACCATCTCGCGCGTTGATGGTCTGCTGACACTTGCAGGTGATCCAACAGCGGCCCTGCACGCTGCGACCAAACAGTACGTTGACAATAAAGCGAAGATAACCTCGCAAGTCTTTACGACGGCATCAGGCACTTGGCTTAGGCCAGCGGGCTGCATCGCGATTAAGGTGCGGATGATTGGTGCTGGCGGTGGTGGAGCTGGGTCGGGGACTGGAGCGGGGAATGGTTCTGCCGCTGGCAACTCAACCTTTAGCACGTTTACAGCGAATGGTGGTGGGGGTGCAACTGGTGCTTCGGGCGCTTTTGGTGGTCTGCCGCTGTCTGGGGCACCAGTCATTCGTGGTGGGCAGGGTGGGAATGGGAGTGGACTGAGCACCGGCAGCCGTGGTGGTCAAGGTGGCGGCACGCCGTTTGGTTCTGGTGGTGTTGGGGGCGCACCAGGAGCTGGAGCTGGCCTTGGTGCCACACCAAATACAGGCGCTGGTGGTGGAGGTGGCGGGGTTAACAGCACTCCGAATGGTGGTGGAGGTGGTGGAGGTGGAGGCTATCTCGAAACCATTATCAACTCTCCGGCGGCCTCATATGCTTACGCTGTTGGTGCTTTTGGTGCAGGAGGTTCCGCTGGTACGGGTGGTGCAGCAGGTGGTAACGGCGGCTCCGGCCTGATCATCGTTGAGGAGTTTTACTGATGCCCGACACTATGGATGAGACGATCATCGAGACGCCGACTGCGAAACTACGCTGGTACAACGGCGTGCTTCAGCAGTGGTGGGACTTGACGACGCAAGAGACGATGTTGCGGGCCTCAGTCAGCGCGGGAGGTGAGTGGCGCGACGTTCCAACGGAGACAGGATGATCCACGCAACTGGCAAGGTCGCCAACAACATAGTTGATGGTCTGAAGCGTCAGCCGCTTGCTTTGCCGCTGGTCATTATCAACGTAGTGTGTCTCGCGGTAGTTGGCTACGTCTTACATGAAATCTCAGAGCGCGCATCGGAGCGCGATAAGTTGATAACGGAACTGGCAATGAAGTGTAAAGTTGAACCAATGAGATAATCTATGCGTGTTCTCGCGCTGTGTTTGCTGTTGCTCCTACCAGACTGTAGGATGCAAGGAGGGCGTTGGGTAACTGAAGAAGTGGAGAGGTGCCCTGGAGGCAGGATTTTGGAGACGCGGCGAACGACTGAGGTTCACTTGGGCCGGACGAGGAACACTACGATTAGAACAGACGCTTGCTTAGAGTAACAACAGAGGAGGTTGAAATGGCAGTTGGTGCGACTGGTGTGTACAAGGCTCCGACGGATATGGCAGCGAATCCGCAGGTTCTCGCTCGTGTTGGGCCGGGGACTGAGAGTGCTGCGATCGTGACCGGCGAGAGCGCGGATGCGTCGCTTGTGAACCTTCGAGTCTTTCCTGATCAGCAAGAGGACTTCTCGCTGAGGGGGATCGGACTTGTGGACGATCCGCTGCTTGGCAGCTTTGTTGTGGCGGAGCCTCCAGTGGCCCCAGTCGTGACGAGGACATCGGCCACTCCGAAGAGAGGAGAGTAAGATGTTCGGCGGCGGCGGCAGTCCACCCCCTCCTCCCAAGCCTCCTCCGACGCCGCCAGCGGCACCAACTCCAGCTGACACGAGTGTTGTTGAAGCTGGTCAGAGGGTGCGGACTGCGGCGAAGGGCGGGATTGGCTCAACCATTGCGACAGGTAGTGGCGGCTTGTCTGAGGCTGCAACGACCGAGCGCAAGTCACTGTTAGGACAGTAAGATGTTTGGTGGAAACGATCAACCTCCTCCGCCGCCGAGTGCTCCGCTTCAGCAGGTGTCGTCGCCAACGACTCCGCCGGGAGCGGATTTGGCGAAGCCTGGAGCTGATTCGCAGAAGGTGGCGGGGCAGCTCGAGGCGAACATGGCAAAGCCAGGAGCCCTTGCGACTCCTGCTGGCGATACAGAGACTAACAAGTCTCTCTTGGGGCGATAGATGGCTAGAAGAACCCGGCAAGAACGAGTGGAGTGGGCTGAACAGCGGCTCAACGCAATGCGAACTCCACGATATTCGTGGTGGGTTCACTGGCGCGAACTCGCGAACTTTATCCTGCCCCGCCGCTACAAGTGGTTGGTGACGCCGAATGAGATGAGTCGAGGGGCACAACTCAACACAGGCATCATTGACTCGACTGGGACCATTGCGGCGAGAGTGTGTGCCGCAGG
>Ga0208454_1000158_pt1 | contig 46875 bp, 69 predicted proteins | sample EasRivMeERMZT100_FD_187530 | JGI IMG/M metagenome (GOLD analysis project Ga0208454, IMG submission 187530) | Soil microbial communities from meander-bound floodplain in the East River, Colorado, USA - East River MetaG ERMZT100 (SPAdes) (version 2) | ecosystem: Environmental > Terrestrial > Soil...
ACGACGCCACGCCAATCCCGGACTCCTGTGTAGGTGATGGCTCGGATGCAGGAGGCGCTGGTGGTGATGATGTAGTTTATACGCCAACTACGGCCGATACGGCGGTAAACTCGACCTCTGATGTTACTATTGTCACGCGTGATGTGACAAGCGTTTCAGCTGGCAATCAGGTAATCGTAGATGCGTGGTTCACGATCCTGAATAACAGCGGCGCGACCCGCGTCTACGTCATCACGCTCGACTGCGACGGGCTGTTCGATATTGAGATTTCGACGGGCGCCTTAGCCGTCTCCGCGACACTCATGCATCCGTTCCATGTGACTGCGGTCTGCGATATTCGCTCGACCAGCTTGGCCTACGCAATGGTGCATGTTGATGGTCAGCTCGCTGCAGGCATTGCGTCAGGGACCGACACGACGATGGCCGCGACCCATCTACAAGGCAAAGGGTGGGGCACGTCAGCATCGAACGCGACTGGCACATTAACCGTCGCTCTTTTGGTTCGCTCGGCCAATGCGACAGCTACGCAAACCCTGCGCCTGCATCACTTCACGATTCGCAAGGTTACGCCGACGTGATCGTTATAGGACAGTGGGAATAATGTCTACCACCAAAGAAGCCTTTGTAGAGTGGCACGATAAAACCCTCGATACCTTCGATGGGGGAGTTGTTCTTGACCATGATAGTGAACTTCTGGACGAAAATCAGCTCCTCAAAGCTATTTCTATGGTTCTGCGTGATAAGCAGCTTCGTAGCGATACTGGGTATATACCTACTCTTACACCTGTTTATAGTACTCCGCGGAAGCATATTAGCTATAAAACACCTGCAGGGATAGTACATGAACTTCTGATATGTGATGGTGAAGTCTATCAGAAAGATGAAGACCAATGGCAAGTTGTAGATGGTGGTGTTGCTACCACTCTTACTAATAACGAAGCACTTAACTCAATTACCCTAGAAGTTGTCGATGATGCTGGTTTCGCTGATAACGATATTATTGCAGTTGAACTATCAGACGGACAATTCGGATATGTTACAATTAACGGAACACCAGTCGCAAACGTTATCACATTGGATGCTCCGGGGTTGCCTGTTAACGCTCTTACTGGTGATCGCGTTATTAAGCTTGGTTATCTTAATGGCGGTTCTGCCGCCCATGTTACTGCTAAGCCTATTCCTTGGGATGACTGGCTTGTATTTACTAATGGCGTTGATTTTGTTATGCGCTTTGATCCGGCAACGAACGATATTGATACCATCTCTGGTATTACTAATGTCGTTTGCCAAACGTTGGAGATATATGATAACAGTCTCATTTTAGGAAACACTGTTGAGGCGGGTACAGCTTTTAAATATAGGTATAAGTATTGTGCTAAAGGTGACGTGACGAATTGGACTACGCTGGAGGCAGGTCATACTGATTTGCTAAACATAGAATCTCCAATTATGCAACTCCTCAACCTTGGTCCGTTTTTGATTATATACCGAGATAAGGCAATACACCGTATCGCTATATCTAGTAGCTTCCTGCGTCGTTTTGATACTGATACAGCGGTCAGCGGTATAGGTGTGTTCAGTAATCACGCTGTTGTGGATCTTGTTGATAAGCATATCCTTTGGGGGAATGATGGATTCTATACCTATCAGGGAGGCTTTGACGCACCCCTTATGGAAAATGGTTTATATAACGTTCTTTTCGGTCCTAACGGAGAATTGGCTGAAGCTGTAAGACATAAGTCCTTTGTAGTCTATCTTAAGAAATACAAAGAAGTTCTGTTTTGCTATCAAAAAACCGGTGATAGTGGTGTGCAGAATGCTGTTCGATATCACGAGAAAGTACCGCAAGGTTGGATGACTCGTCGCTTTGGACATATACTTACTGGTTTTGGTACACAAGTTGGTGGTAGTTCCTTCGAATGGGATGATCTTACTAGCGATTGGATAGCCTACGTTGGTGATTGGTCTAGCTTTGGTGCTTCTAGTGCGGTAGAGCAACCTACATTCTGCGCGCCAGATCATGCCGTTGTGTATAACTACCTCACTAGTAGCGACAACGACGGAAATACGGATCAAGATATTAGCAATGTTTTCGAGACAAAGGACTTTTCAGATCCAATTTACTTACTCCGACATGATTACTTAGACGTATTTGTTCGGGGTGGATCTATCACTGTTGAATACTCTTTAGATAAAGGTACAAGCTGGAATCAGTTTCCATCCGGAACCGTAATGGCTGGAGCTATAACGCAAAGGTTCCGTCTGTTTAAGCAGTTTGTCTCTAGAACAATTCGTTTCAGGATGACGACGACCGACCCGTTGACGGTGGCCGCGTTGCATATGAAATATAAACTTGAGTTTGAGCATTAGGAGTTTGCAGTTATGAGTTTCATGGATACTCTTTTCGGCTCAAAGCCAAAAGCGCAGTTTAAAATTTTTGATACTATATCTGACACCCAACGTGGTGGATTAGATGCTCTTATTGCTCAATTAGGAGCTAGGAGTGCACAACCCTATAAGGGTGATTTTAGTGCTGGCATGAGTAAAGGTGAGGGTTTATCACTAGCTGCTCTCGAAGAACGTTCTATGCAAATGGCTATGCCAGGAGCTAACGCAAATTTCGATGAAGCTGGTAATACTCTACGTTCTCTTATGGACTTTAAGGGTCAAACCGCTGACACAGAAGGATTCTACAAAACAAATGTAGAACAACCTTTACTCGAACGATTCCAAGAGGAAATTCTCCCACAGATTTCTCGAGGCTTTGGTGGTTCAGATTTCTTTTCTACTGAACGTCAGGGTGCTGAGGGACAAGCTCGTGGAGAGTTGTTAGAATCTCTTGCGAGTGGTAAAGAACGTGTTTCTCTTGACGCATTTAATCAATCCCGTGATAGAGCACTTCAAGCTGCTGGTCAAATACCAGGACTTGAGGGTGCCCAGGATGCACGTACTCGTTCTATGATTGATATTCTCGACGCGGCAGGGCTTCCTCGGGAACTTGCACAAGCTGACCTTGATAGGAAGTATCAGGATTTCCTTCGTATGATTATGCAAGATAAAGATATGATGGAGCTATTCTCACGTTTAGTCCTTACACCCACTAAAGATAATATTGGTGTTAGTGTTGGGGGTCAACAAGGTATTATTGGTGATCTTGCTAAAGCTGGTGCTACTGCTTATGCGGCATCTGATCGACGCCTCAAGACTGACATTCAGAAAATAGCAGTAATTAATACAATACCTTTCTATACTTATAGATATAATTGGGATAACCCTGATATACCTGTACGTATAGGTGTAATGGCAGATGAGCTTATTAAAAAAGCCCAGCATTTAGTTTATAAAGATAATAATGGATATATGTATGTTAATTATGGGGGACTTATACAATGGCTCAGGTAATATATGTTCCAGAAGATACGAGACACGCAGATACTACTGCTGATGTCGGTGACGCATTAGGTACTGTGCTCGCAGCACGTAGGCAGAAGAAGCTAGAGAAGGAGTTCGATAAAGCTTTTGATATGGTAAATACTGCTCCTGATTATAAGACTGCAATTGAATCCCTAGGCTCAGTTGATCCACAGATCTTGAGTAATAAAGAGGCTATCTCACTGTTAACAGATCAGGTAAATCGGCGCTTTCCTGAACAAGACGTTGAGGAAGTAGTCAATGCTCAAGGTAAAGTAGCAAACGTTAATTTCCCCAAAGGAAAACCTCTCACCGACGAAGAGCTTGCTGGTAGAGGAATGAAGCGTAAAAACGTTGCTGGTATTGATGAGTTCTTTTCAATGGATGAAGATACTGGTGAGGTTGACTATGTATCTGGAGTTACAGCTACTGATGCACAAGCTCGTGATCCGAAAAGACTACTGACACCAGTAAAAGACGCTGGGGCCGCTGCACAGTTAAAGAATGCATTTGCGAATCTACAGCAAAATCAGATTCAACGTGACAAACTGAAACAAGACAAAGCTACACAAGATGACCCCACTCAATTTGAACAGGAAGTGGGTGCTATTGCTCAGCGATTGCAATTAGATCTGAATAATCCCGAACAGCGAAATAGGGCAATTAACGTTCATCACGGTTCTGATGATGCACGCAGTTCCTATAGTGCTTTGCTTACCAAAACTGTAGGAGATACCGTAGCTCTTACTGCGCCTGACGTAGCTGGTGCTGTTGCTGTCGGTTCCTCTTTCCTTGAACCTACTCTTGCGAATGAAGGTTCACCGGATGATGCTTCTCGTGCAGCCTATTCAGCTTTTGCATACACTTATCTCAATAATCCTAATAAGTCTATTCGGTTTGGTCCGGAAACAGTAAAGAGGCTTCAGAGAGATTTCACCGATATTACTGGTTTCATATCTGGTGATGCGAACTTGAGACGTGCTATTGCTGATGCTGATGGACAATTACGAAACGGTCAAGTTGGAACCATAGATGTGTACGATGACAAGGGTGAAGTAATAGGTTCTGTTACTGTTGCTAAGCAGGGTAACAAAACCATTCCTATTTCAGGTAGTAAGAACTAATGAACGTTCTTCAGTTACAAGCTACTAAACCTGTTATTGAAGAAGAACAGGTTACAGCTGGTACTGTGAAAAATCCTGTTAGGCTCAAGGCAGCTTCTCCTATCAGACCTGAACCTCCTACCCTTGAACCAAACGAACTACCTCCGCCAGAGTCTGTACCTGAAGAGACGCTTGCTCAGATAAATCCTATGTCTGCGTTCAAAGTACGTTTGATGCAGATAGGTGAAGCTAGTCTTAGCATAGCGTCCAGTGCAATAGGAGCAATACCATCCTCCGTTGCTGCTACTATTTCTCCTATAAAGGACGTAGTTGAGTTTATTGGTAATAGTGCTATTAGAACAGTAAAGGGTGGTTATTACGGAGTTGGTGAAGTTAACACCCTCAGAGACCTTGAAGGTACACCTGATCGTATGTCTAAAGCCTTCAATATGACGCAAGAGTCGCTTAGCTGGGAAGCACGCACAGAGGAGGGTAAACGCTACGTCGATAATATAGGTAAACAGTTTGATGAAATTCGTGAGATTGCTGGTAACACTATAGCTACTCCCCTTCGTATTCCTAGAGAAATGCAAGAAGAAGCTACTGGTAAATCTATTGATCCAAGCGCAGCAGAAGCTGCTCTATTTGCTGGTGGTAGCTCAGCAATAGATGTGATCCTCACGCTAGCTGGTGGCCGCGTAGCATCTAAGGTTTCGCGACCGACTACTCCTAAAGGTCAGATTGTAATGCCAACAGGAACTCCTAATCCTGTTAGCGGATTGGGTAATGGTAAGATCAAAATTGAAGCCCTAGAAGCGTTACCCGATTCTAAGCCTAAATTCAAATCACCGCAAGAAATGGAGCAACGTGTAAGTGATATAGCTCAGGGGAAGATACAAAACGAAATTGTGGTTGAGACCGTTGAAGGTCTCCCTGTTCGTGTAATATCAGGCCAAGATTCTCTTATGGTCCTTCGTGGAATGAAAGCCAAAGGAGTACAGGTTAGAGAAGCTAAAGTACGTACAATAGAACGTAACGTACTTCCGGTGGATGATGCCAGCGCAGCTAAAGTTGGTGCAGCTTTCTCTGCTGACGATGCAGCTCTTGAAGGTATCAAAGGGCGAGCAAAGCGTGGCATGGTAGAGGCTGCTCTCAAGAATTTCGTAGACACTACTGGTAATGTACGCAAAGCTCTAGAGAAACTGGGCCCCGAAGGACATAAAGCCGTTGAACAGTTAGTCCTCCGGGCAGGTGCTACACCTAGGGCACAGGCTATGCTTAACGATGCGTGGTATAAAATCTATGACGGACTATCTAGAAGTCGTGGTTCTGGAGCGACCATTGCTGGTGAACTTATCCACAATGAACGCGCTCTATTTGACCGCTTTGCTATTGCCCACCGTATCGTTGCTATTGAAGGATCTAAGCTCGGACGAAAGAAGAAACCTAACTTCCACGGAGGCACAACTGGTGTCGATCATGCTAATTGGATCCGTTCTGCCCGTAAAGAACTTGGCGATGAAAAATTCGTAGAATATACACGCAGGGCGGAAGAATATTTCGATATAATGGATGGCCAGCTGAGAACTCTATACGATCATGGGTTGATATCAGGTTTAGATTATCGTAGAATGAAGGGTACTAATTACCTCACTACTCGCTATCTCGAGTTTATCGACCCACAGTTCTTGCATCAAGAAGTTGGTGGGAAAACAATCTCAGTTGGTGAGAGTGGTCTACATCCATTCAAGGGCGGCTCTAAGAAAGCACAGCTTCTCGACACAGAAAGCTTGCTCCGTGAATACGTCGTGAGGGTACAAAATAGAGTTGCTCGTAATAAAGCTAACCAAGCCCTATTCAAACTCATGATTCAGCAACCTAAGAATGGTGTCGTCAGTCCAGCTAAAACAACTGCAAAAGGTGATTTTAAAAATCCGCCACAAGGAAAAACTCTTATTAGAGTTCGTGTAGACGGTAAGACTCAAGGCATGTATATGCCCGATTGGTTAGCTGATGGGTGGGTATCTAGCTCACCTGAAATGGGTACGGCTATGGCTAATACCCTACGTATTATCAGTGGTAGCGCTTTGGTGAAACCTCTGGCAACTGGTTACAACCCGGCATTTGCACTTGTCAACATTCCGATGGATATAGTGCATATGTATCTTGCTCAGTCAGGTGATTATAGCTCATTCCTACCTATGTACTTGACACAGTACGGTAGAGATGTTCTTACTGTTCTTCCTGATACGCTTCTCCGAAAAGGTAGGTATGAAGCTTACATAAACGAAGGAGGCTGGTTCGATTTTCTCACTCAACAAGGGCAGCAGGTGCTTAATCTGAGTGGAGGTGCAAGGTATGTCCAACGGCATCAACCAAAACTCAAGTTGTTGCGTGATTCCCTGGGTTACATAAATCAAACGAGCGAGGTAATTTCTAGACTCGCACAACGGGAGCGTGTCCTCAGGAACCAGCGCGCAGCGGGGCAGGCACCCGATGGGGAAGCGGCGACCTTCGCCGCAAGAGACCGTTTGGATTTCCACCAGGGTGGTGGCGTAACTAAAGGTGCGGATAACATTATCCCGTACATCGGTGCTGCTAGCCAGGTAATGCGTACAATCGGAAGACAGGCTAAAACTCATCCTGTTGAGTTCAGCTCCAAGATGTTGCAGCTTGCCTCACCGGCGATCGGTTTGGCGGCATATAACATGCTAACTTCACCTGAAGTTATTAAGCAAGTTCCGCAGACAGAGAGACTTAGAAACTATATCATAGTACCTCCTAGCAAACCATTTATCTTAAATGAAGATGGCACGAAGCGCTATGTATACTACGCTATAAGGAAAGAACCTCTTAGTGCAGCAGTTTACAACTGGTTGGAAATTCTCACGTATAAGTATATGGGAGATAAACCAACTATGAGTACTATTGACTATGTAACAGCTAGTGCTCCTATAACCCTGACTAATATCCCTACGCTACAAGCGTATATGAGCTATGTTTCTGACTATAACTTCTGGCAAGGGGATGACACTTATGGACGTGATCAGAACGTAGATGATTATGCCAAGTTTACCGGCGATACTCCAGAGGTGTTTAAGAATTTCGGTGATCTTCTTAATCTTAAACCTGAAGGTCTAAGAACAGCATTCAAATCAGTTGTACCCAACAATGCTTATGTGCAGGCAGGTACTATGATGTATGATGAAGTATTTTCTGATCCTCTCGAGGAACAGGAAATGCAGTGGGGGGAATTACTCGCTGATATGCCAATGTCTAGTAGGGTGTATAAACTAACTAATCCCTACTCTACGTTGATGGAACGTGAGAACTATCTACCTCGCGTAGAGAATACTGAGCACAAGATAGCTTTCTATGAACTTGATAAACGTCTCAATCAGGAAGTTGAAACTCGCTATGAAGATGCCTACGCTTATGCTGAACAATTCTCCGAGAGTGACGTGTTCCTCTATAAAGATATGGTCAATCGAGTTACTGGTAGAGAAGTGTTAAACGAGTTCTTCAAGAAAGACACCCCCGCGGTATTAAATCTACCGCGAGGATGGTGGCTAGGCCTAGTACAAGAAACTTCAGGTAGGAGAGCTGAACTCTATTTTGATGCCTGGAGAGATGGGAACCAAGAAGAACGACAACAGATGGAAAGTATGGCTGGTTCTCTCGAGGCAGCAGGACTAAACTTTATGGATATAGAGTTCATGGTCAAGTTCGAGGAAATGAAAGGGAAGTACAATGTAGATGGTCCTCTTGAACTTGAATAATCACTTGTGATCTTTCAACTGTCCTGCGTGCTTCCTCTCAAGTAGTTTAGTATAGTTAAGCTGAGCAAGTACTTCAAGGTTTACATGTAGTACGTCAGCTAATCTTGCGAGATACCATAGAATATCTCCCATTTCATCAGTGAGAATCGACAGTTCTTCGCTCTTTAGAACTAATTTGGCTTTTGGATGATCGAGTGTAACTACCCCACTTCGTAACATCTTTTTGAATTTATTAGCTAGTTCTCCTGCTTCCCCTACGAGGCCGAGTATCAGGTAGTTAACTTCCCTCTCGCTGTATTCACCAGCTTCTGGATACACAGCAGTTGTGAATGTAACTTGCTGATATTTACGGATAACACTAAGCATATCCGTTTCGCTTTTTGCATTTGCAATAGATGCATTTGCATCGTTTAGTATGGACGTTTCTAGCTTTTGCATCGTTCTCTACCTTCGTAATCCATTGAATGTTACATTTCCCATCGCTCTTCCTAACCCTGACGTATCCCTCTTTCTCGTCAATTCGATCGATAGCCATTCCTTTTCTAAATCCGTTAGCAAGCGACCACAAACGAAAGTCTTCAAAGGAGCTAAAATCTGTTGTAAGTCCTCTCCATCTGGCTTTGTTGCTTCCATCTAACACCTGTCCTTTAAGTCTAGCGTGCATATTCTGATATGCTTTAAACAAGCGAATAGTTCGTACCCGCCTGGGGTAAAATAAAGTTCTATACCATTTTATACTTTTGAGGACTGGCATAGTTGTTCAAACTTTGAACATCACTGTCCTATATACTGATAGACTACTTGTTTATCAGCTGGGTTAATCATTACCCGAATAACGCCCATCTTTTCTAATGTTGCCTCTATGATCTTAAGTGTTTCATAATCGACATCACGATAGAAGTGAGTAAGTAGTTCCATCTGCTGAACTTGCTTTTTACTGGCAAGATAAATCAAGATCTTTTCGGTAGCTTGAGCGTACTTAGCAGTACCAAGCCCACTAAACACACGAGGCATTTTAACCTCTACAGCTTTCAGTGTATTTAGGGCCCGTTTGAAATCATCCTGCGTGATAATCATATCGTCGCCACGCGATGCACTGAAGATCATGCATAGCTTTCGTAAGTGTGTAGCCCTACGTTCACAGTACCCGGCGAATCGTGGGTCTTGTATCGGTCCTATACCTTTAAAGGTATTTGCATCCTGTTGCTGATACCATGCCATATACTCCTCTTCGGTATCAGGGCTGAAATCGAAACGTCCAACTAGCGTTCCAATATGTTCGAGATCGGCTTTGAGGGCTTCCATGAGAAGTCGCGTTCTCTTGGTAAATGCAGGTTTAGGGAGAGTCCTGCGTTTATTTTCTTCCACGACGAATATAATTCTAGACGTGAATCCTCCACCGATAGCTTCCTGAGGGAGGATGCTAACAAGCCAATCTGCTGCTGTAGCTCCAAGTATATTAAAACATAGGCCCTGGATAGTATCTGTTCCCTGGTTTTTTGTTTCATACGTCCACTTGTCCTTGCTGTCATACCAGTCTGTAAGATCTGCCAAAAACTTCACGTCACTTTGTCCTAAGAAAACACTTAGTTCCTCGCTGAAACAGGTGAGTGAACAGTGATAGTTGACAGTGTTCGTATTAGGATCAATAGCACTATTTACACTCGTCTTCATCTGCCGTATCAGGGCCTCTCGCGTGATACTCTCACTAACAATCTTCACGCCTACGTTTTTCAATATCTCGAAACCCATTCTCATCGCTGTACCCTTGCGGCACTTACCGCTAGGTCCGATGAGGATGATGTACATATTCGGATATAGAGTCTCAAAGCCCCATTTAAAAAATACCTTTCGTTGTAGTGTGCTAGCTATACAAGCTACGCCTACCCATGTATGATAGGAAGTAGGTGGCTCACTCTCATCGGCATACTCAAGGTAGCCGGAGAGCCAATCATTAAGCCGCCTTTTCATCTATCAAAGTTTTTAAAGATGCTTTAAGTTGTTCATCTGGCAAGGCCAAGTTCAGCTCCTTTAATGCACCAAAGGTAAAACCTGCCTTGAGATCTGTGCCGATTGTAAACCGACGCCCCCCGGCCTCAAGCTCAATAGACATATATCCTTGGATTGTTCTTATACACTTGACTAACTGATCCAGGTCACTATAGGTAGTTTGGAAATCTAAGCTATCGTGTACCTGCATCAATAGTTCTAAATTCTCTGTGCTTTGAGAGTCATCATTATAGATCCGCTCCATCGCGCGATTGACGAGTTCTCCAACGGTTGATTGAGGAACGAAGCTGTACGCGCTTTTAAAGAGATCATCGCCCCACTTATCTCTAAAGTTATAGGGACGTCCAAACAAATTGTAGAGGGTACGATCCTCGGTAAGCTTCCCTTGTACTGTTCCGTAATAACGTTTAATTCCTGGATAGCCTCCATGATAGAAGTTAATGATTGCATCAGCTTCCTTGACTGATATTTCGTTAATAAGACCGAACATTCCGGCTTGTTCATCATAGTTTAATCCATGGTTAGATTTCTTACCGCATTGCCGCATCGACATTGTGCGAGGTAGCCATCGCTCCAGATATGGTTTCATTTCCTGCATTGCTGTGCGGATGCTAGTAATAGTATCTGGATCGGTTTCTTTACCAACAGCTTTATCTTCAAGTTTGACTATCTCGATTGGCACCTTGAACATTGTACTAGCGGTGAAAGCATGAACGTCGACACCACTTTCTACGGCATGAATCATGGCAGCATCTCCTGAGATATACGCCATGACTACCCATTCAGCTTTTGCTTTATCAAAGCTGATGATGATACGATCTTCGTCTGCCTCTAAAAACTGCATGAAGGCAGGTGGAAGATTCTGCATATTCATACCGGTTTCAAAGATAGTCTTGCTGCTACTCAGTCGACCGAAACGGGTTCCTCTGGGGTTATACGAACAACGCATTCTCTGGTCTTCGTCGAATACGATATCAAGATATGTGCCTTTGAGCTTCTGAAGTTGTCTGATACGCTGGATAATCCTAGCTTCTTCAAATCCTTTGCGAGCTGTAGTTCCTCTAGCAAGTCGTTGAAGCGCTTTATCATCGCAGGTGACGGTGGAACCTTTGCTGCCCCTCTTAGTATACGGCGGTATTCCTTTCTCAATGTAGAAGTACTTCTTACAATCTGTCGGACTATTAGCATTTAGCGTTCTCCCGCAAAGCTCGTTGAGCTTAATCTGATATTGGTTAATCAAGCCATCACACTTCCGTTTCATCTTCTCAAGTTCACCCATGTTGACTCGAACACCCCGAATCATCATGTACATAAGAGGATCTAAGATAGAAAGTGTATGGTAGTAAGTCTCTTTATATGGACCATTCCAGACTTCGTGCATAAAACCTTCTGCTGCACGAATAGTAGCAACCGCATCCTTCGCATTGTAACGAAGAGTGCGGTCACTGGTAAGCTGGGTCAAGTTATTTTCTCCCATATACGTTCTAGAACAGCATACTGTTTAGGAGAGATACTACTTCCTTTACCTAGCTGATGAGAAAGTGAATCAATAAAGTTTTGTTCCCACTCACTCATCTTTTCCTGTCGCTTCTCACAGTCCTCTATCATCTGATTAACTTCTTCAGCAAAATTACTTGGCTTGTTCATGCTTCCCTCTTTAAGGGCTTTTTAAAGTCTGCTTCATCTTTCCAGTATGTAAGATCAGTATAGACACTACCGAGAAACTCGAGACCCTTAAGAAAGTCTGGATACACAATCGAGTGACCGATCATGGTATCCTCGATGACACCCCGTATGAGAACGTGATGCTTGTAGTATGTAAAGTATATATCGAAGTTTGCGTTCTGTAAAAGCTTACCGATATTGGGGTTCTCCAAGATAGGTGCAAGCATTTGCCAGATTTCAAGCTCCTCGCTGTCACTCCACCGTTGATCGAACGGGATACTATAACCGACTCCCCTATCCCAACACACACCGATACAGGAAATCTCATAGTTACTTACCTCGATATCATAACTAAACATTTTTTGCTTAGCGAGATTCGACAAAACAGCTTTAACCAGAGGGAGAGTGTCTGCTATGATTAACCTTGGTTCATCAATTTTACTCTGTCCGGTGGCAAATCTTTTAGCTTTATGGAGATCGTGAGAAAGATAGAATCTCCAGATGTAGTTAGTCCATACCATATCTCTTGGGTGAACGCTAGGGATGATAATACGAGTCCCCTGCGGAAATGGGTATCCTCTAATACTGGTGTAATCAGATCTATCAAGCATCGCCTTAGTTGAAACAGCTCCCAAGGGGACAATGACTTTGAAGTCATATCCTGTAATGAGTTCATGCATAGCTCCTACGAAGTTTTTAGCTTCAGGACTAAAAGATTTACTCTTGTCATACCATAATCCATCTAATTTAGTCCTGTTCGGAAATAGATTAGCCATAGCTACATCAGCTTTAATAAGACCAGCCATGTGCAAAGCTTGTTCAAGTACTCCACCCTGTGTATTGTCCATCTTGTTGCCGCTCTGCAAAGCGGTGATGCTAGGGTAGTCGTTTAGCAACAGGATATCTTTCCTGTCAATCTCCTGAATGGGATTACTTATCGGGATGAAGGTCATGTAGCGTCACACTTCTTACACTTTAGAGGATTATTTCCATGCTCGCAATACTCACGTTCCTCTTTTACTTCCTCTGCTGGTTCAGCATCATCTATCTCTAACACATTTAATCGACCTTCGGTGATATCTGTCTGAATGGTAGCAACGAAGTGCTCTTTATATATCTCACTAAGGTCCCATCCAAAGCCGGTCATGCCTAACCTGTAACAAGCCCTGATAGTTGCACCACTACCCAAGAAAGGTATCATCACTATACTACCAGGCCATGTAAACGTTTTGAGGATTTCTACCATCAACTCTACAGGACGCTGTGTAGGGTGATACTTTCGTGAATGCGGTTCCGTATTGAATTCAAATACGTTCGATCTTCCTCTCTTAGGCATAGGCGGAGGATCACCTTTCCATGCGATGAGGAAAGACTCATAACACCTTGCGAGATATCTATCAGGAGATGCTGTTTGTCCCGACGGTTTGACCCATAGAGCAGGGATAATATCGTAGTAATATCCGTATCCATCAAGGAGCCGAGTGATGGTATCGTACCACTCAATTCCGTGCCAAAGGAGAATTCTACAGGATTTGGGTGTAACTTTTTGTACCAGATCGAGCGTCTTACTAAGGAATTCTGTATATAAGTCCTTGTCGATCTCATTATATTCGCCAATGTTTTTTCGGTCTTCACCTTTCTTTACCTCTTTAAGGTCTATCCCGTAGGGTGGGTCTATCTCAACTAGTGCGATCGGTGGTTTCAAGTTTTCATCCAACATCTCTTGCATACCAACGAAAGCGTCTCCCACATTGTAGTGAGATTGAGCGCCGCGTGCTAGCTGGATACCTAAAGGAAGAGACTTTCCAGTGGATAGACCTTCCCGTTCACCCTCACTAGATAAGGCCGCGGCGTGTTCCTTAACAAGATGCTTGGCGAGGATTTTCTCGCTAAGTTTTCTAAACGTTCTAACTGCTTCATCTTCCGTTTTGCATTTAGCCAAATCGGGGAACAGTTGTATGCCTTTGTTGAGCTGGACGTGTCGTGCGATCCCGCCGACACTCTTATTGAGAATCTCAGCCGTCCTAGCTTGACTTCCATAATCACCGTGCTTCTCCTTCATCAACTCATTGATGCGATTAATAAGACTGTTGCGATCTAACCAGCTAAGGTCTTTACGAAAGGCGTTCTCGATGAGTTCGCATTCTCGCAGGTCCAGTTCATCCTCGACAGACCGGACGAGGCATGGCACCTCCGGTAAGCCAAGCAGCAGAGCTGCGGCCAACCGCCGACCTCCGGCGATCAACGTATTATCTGGTGTGATAGTTAATGGTTGAAGAATACCTTTGCTCTTGATGCTCTCGAGGAATTCATCCTCCAAGTCATTGTCTTTTCTAAATCTTTCCCCCGCTTTAATAAGGAAAGGATTTATAGCAATCTGCTTGATAGTCACTTCTTTATATCCTTAGTCGCTTCTTTATAGGCATTATCTAATTCCACTTCCGCCTTGAGTTGCGCTTCTTGAGCGTACGCATACTTCTCGCGAGCGATGGTTAGATCTATAAAAGCGACCTGCAAGTTTTGTCTTGCCATGTTTAACGCAGCGTGTTTGGCCAGAAGTATATCTATCAAGTGGTTTCTCCTTTCAATCTATCTAGCATAGCTTTTCTTTCCTCAGGACTTAGCTTGTTGACCAATGCCTTGGCATCTGTTTTCTTCTTGTCCTTTTGCTTCGCCTCTTTCTTAATACGTTTAACGGCAGCAACAGGACGCTCGATGTGGCGAGCACTTCGCACTCGTGTGATATGCTCGAGTTGCTCGGCATGGGTCGAGTTGGTAAAGGACTTAAAGAGATCAGCTAGTTTCTTCGTCACCTGTGCTCCCCGACTTATTCAAATTTTGAACAACTACTAGCCTACACTTCCCCCTAATAAGATCCTGTGCGAGATATCCGGGGTTCTCTGTTTGTGTATTTACGAGACAATCAATCAACGCCCGAATAACCTCAGTCTTTATACCCCAAGGAAGAAACATCTTTAGTTTCTCGTTGGTAGCGCGAGAGATCTCAACACTGAGCCGCACAGTTTCTTCATCAGTCACGACTGTTCCTTCTCAGCTACAGGTTGTTTAACTGTATTAACATAAAGTACTTGTGGGAGTGCTGTCTGGAAAGCACCAATCGCTTCGAGAACGTAAAAACGACAACCGGGATTTCTAAGAGCAAGACGAGTAGCTTCTTTTTCAGCAAGCTCTTTTGTTTCATGGGCAACCTTAGGTGCGCCATGTATAGGGTCCATCACCATCCAGAATGTAAATGCTGTCGTTGAATCAGTCATGGTCTTACCACCCTTTCAGTAGTAATCTCTGTGGAAGGGGTGGGTTCATCAGCTCCTACTACCTTCACAGCTTCCATGATATAGAAGGGTTCTCCTATATGCTTCCTTGCTCGACGATTTGCCTCAACTTCAGCTTCCTCGATTGTATTGAATTGATCTGGAAGCACATCATCATTCGGCCAAAATACTAGCCAGAATCTTTCCTTAATGTTCTCTTCCATTACTCTTTCCTCCTAACCATTCGTAAACTTCAGCGGCAGTATGCCCGACCTTTATGCTCATATGTTGGTAGAATATCGTGCTAGCTGGTTTGATTCCAGTTGGATCATGCATTTGAACGACACTGACGATATTCTCTAGTGATACGACAACCTTATCACCATCGGGATCTTCGGTTAACTTATATCTAATGCTCATGATACTCCTTTAAGTGTAATGAGAGGTGGGATTCGAACCCACTTGCAAGGATTCCTCTAGCGGGCTGGCACACACCTAGCCTTGCCGATCTGCCAGTCTGGTACGTCACCATCCGTACTGCTCTCATTACTTATCTCAAGCTTCCGCTGCGAGTCGATCCAGTTTCAGAGTATTTTTCTGCTGACCCTGATACTCCTCGACAGCCAAGTTTCCCTGACCCCGCGAACCGACAAAGTGTTCAAGTTCAACGCCCTCATCGGCATTGATCCCGAACTGCGCAAAGAACCTCTTTGCCATCAGTAGCTTGGTCTGGTCCTTATCGACGTCTTTGCCATTTGGTAGCGCAACATAGTGAAACACGTTGGCATACCTCAAGGCAGGATCGCCACTCTCAACTTCAATAACCGTCGCGATGCTTTGACCATTTTCGGTCTCATGCATCTTCGCGTTAATGATAGTCAAGGGATAGCGACCCTCAGGAGCGTTCTTCGGTTCCTTAACGTCCTTTAAACCCTTCAGGTCAATAAAGCTCATTCGTCGTCTCCTTCGTCATCATCATCATCAGGTTCATCATCATCAGTATCTTCATCCTCATCAAGTTCCTCTGCATCTGCTTGATCTTGTTCAAGATCATCCTCGGGTAACACAGGATCGCCTGATGGTGTTTTCACGATTGGTTTTTCAGTCACTTTAGAACTCCAAGTCACCGTTGATAGCATACATTCTCTCAAGCATCCAATGCCAGCGGGCGTATGCTTTCTCCCTTGGCAGCGTTTCATCCGTCACCAAACAAGTGATAGTATCAAGTTCACGTTCCATCTTTTGTACTGTCATCACTTCAAATCTATCAGCCAGCTTTGGCCACCGGGCTTGCAGATACTCCCACAACTGGAGTATGTTTGTAACCGGTGGGGTTATACCCAAGTTTGGTTTTGAGTAAGTTTCCAATACCATACTCCTGGGGTTTAGTCCAGTCTCTTATAGTCATATCGTGGAACATGGCAAGGTCTCGTATGGTGCAACGCACAGCTGGATTCATGCGATCAGGCCTGGTCTGCGCGACATACTCTATCTTCTCGGGAGTGCTCTTGCATTCCATGTGATAGATCTCACTAAAGAGAAGCGGTATCTTTGTACGCAGTTTACCAGTCAAGATGATGACGTTCTGCATCCTTGTGCTGACTTCATCCTGCTTGAATTCATCGTGTGCGGTGAATAGCAAGACCTTGTTCATACCTACAAGCGTTCGTACCACATTAGTGATAGCTTGCATTTGAGCTGTCCAGTCATCCTGCTGAGGGAAGTGACCAGATCTACCATTTAGATACAAGATGCGATCCATCACTATATCGCTGAACGTAGTAAAGCTATCGAAAGCTACATTATCTATGGTATCCCAAAACTTCGACTTTACCTTGTCCTCGAAGTCAGTTTCCCATAATCTATATACTTCACTAGCGTCCTCTTTCCCTTGAGGGGAGTCTTGCTTACCTTTGCTGAGAGATTGTGCAGCAAGACGTACTTTTGTCGGACCGAACGCTTCATACTCAATATCGAAACCTCGGAGTGTTGCAAGTGCACTTGGATCAAAGAGATAAGCGAAGGTACGCCCCGGAAGGGTGGCGATTTGAGCAGTCTTTCCACATCCTGTTGATCCAACCAATAGAAACTTTGGCTTGCCAACTTCTTCTGCTCCTGCATTCTTAGCGTTTGGCATAGACTATGGTCTCTACAGGCTCAACCTGTGTAATGAAGATTCGTGAGCCATATTCCCTTCGTGCTTGTGCCAATGCTATTTCGGCTGATGTAGCTTGTACAATTCCTAACGCCTTATGTGTCATTGATATAGGACTTTCAGTTACAACGTATATGGAATTGACACCAGGTGCTGGTACTTCAGCTGGTATCTTAGCGTAGGCTTGTTCATGCGATTCCTTTGTTTGTATCTTCCCCTTTATCCGTTTCTTGTACGTCCGTTTTGTCGCCACTTTCTTTCTCCTCGGTTTTAGCTTCGCTTTCTGATATACCACTTGGATTTACTCCGTAAGTTTCAACAAAAATATAGTAAGCATCAAACCATTCTTCTGCACTCCAATCAGGATCTCCCGTATCATCGTAGTTTACTTTCTTAACTTTATCAGTAAACTTAGGGAGACCCTCCTGCATTTCTTTAACAAACTCTTCGATTTTCATACTAATCTTATCTCCTTAAAACCGTCCATCATCACTAGCCGTATCATGCTCATCTGTAGGTTCTTGTTCTTCTTTCTGCTTGATGGGCCACAGATTATATACAAGGTCTCTATGTAATCCTAATACGCAACCTTCATCTACTGAGATAGATACACTACCATTCTCATTATTCCAACCAACTCCTAATGTGCTATTTCGCTTGGTTTCCGGATTAAAAGCTTTCAGTTTATAATCTGGCTTACGTCCCTTACTCACTTTCTTTCTCCATGATCTTATTCAACTTGAGCACGTCGAATGGCTCCCACTTCTCTATCCGAAAACCAGGCGGAGGCCCCTTGAGAGTTGCAGGATTAGGTACAAAACGACACACACTACGATAGGTGCAGCCATTATAAAGGTGACAACTAGAAGTATTCTTCGGAAAGACGGGCATCGGAACTTCAACCGACGGCGTATATTGTCCATTTGCATCGAGTTCTCCGATCATTCGTGTTACCCAAGTTTTCACGTCTACTAGCCATGCGTCTAGCGCGGCGAATTGTCTATCAATTGGAATGAATCGGAATTTATCGTGGACGGTTTTGTGTGTGAGTGCGGCATCGACCCACACAGCTTTAACTCCACCATCATACAGGGAATTTCCGGCAAAGAGATATCCGTCAACTTGTGAGTTTGGACTAAAGCTCTCCAAGTAATCGGTCCGGAAACCCGTGTCCTTAGCATACCATCCAGTTGTCTTATGTTCAATAACAAGGCGTCCTTGTTCTCTATGTCTGACGACTTTATCCAATCTACCAATAAGGTAAATAGGCTTTCCATCGACTTCGAAGAGAGGGACAGCAAAAGGCCTTTCACTTTCTACCTCGGTGCAGGCTTGTATAAAGTCTCTGCGTTGATTGTAGTAGTTATCCAACATCTCGAGAACGATGTATGGATTCTTAACAGGATACTTGTCGGTTATAGTTTGGTAGTTCTCCGGCACCGGAGCAGGAAACTTGCTTTCTACCCAACTCTGAAGGAAGGCATAATAGCTATCCTTAATCACCTGATCTTTAGGTTTCGCTTCAGCAGTGAGAGGCCATAACTTATTCATCGCCTCATGCCAAGCGAGGCCAAAAGCAAGGTCTACAGAAAGACCTTCACCAACAAAATCCTTGACGTGACGTAGAAAGAACTTGCGTGGACATTCGCGATATGCACTGATGCGTGTATTATCGAAATAGTGCATCATGTTAATTCTTCTATATCAATCAGAGCATCGCGTAAAGTCTTAATAGCTACAGGACTGATACGAAGACTTTGCGCCGGATAGAATGCACCTTCAGATGCTTCTGCTTCGGACATTAGTGCCATATAAACAGTACCTTTGGCAACCTGACGAGACGTGTCACAACCGGAACACTCTCCTTCTGGTTTAAGGCCTTCTTTGTGATAGGCACAACCTATAGTACGACCTGGATGGATACGTAATCTACAGACTACATCACCTAGATCAATAAATCTTGTTACTATTGTCACTTACGCCTCCTCACTCAATGTTGCGTAATTGCGAACGAAAAAAGAGGGCAGACGATATTCCTATCGAATGCCCCCTAGTTTTAGGCGCTGTTAAGCGGCCTGTGCCTGAAGCTCTGCGATCAGTGCAGCACGTTCCTCTGCTGACATCTGGCCGATAAGCTCCTCTGCCTTCTCCTTCGTAGAACGACGCTTCCGTGAGCTAACTCCCGGCTTCCATTCTTCAGCGAGCTTCTGAATCTCATCCTGAGTCTTTGGCTTCTCACCGCCAAGGTGACGCCGCATCAGTGCCTGAAGATCCACAACGCTTGCTGCGACGAAGCGTGAATACACTACGTCTGCCCCAAAAAGCTCAACAGCCTCGTCCAAGTTATCGCCAAAGTCATAGTTGACTTCTGCGGTTGGGCTGGTTTCCTCGTTACCGTCACGAGCCGACACTTTCCTGATCGTCATAACTTCCTCTCTATGGTTGCAAAAGATGGTGACTGACCCAAAGCTGTCACGCAGCGAGCGAGGACAAGCTGAATGAGCGACCCAACATGGACGTTAGACGCTTTTACAGCAAGTAGATCAGTCACCAATTTATCTTCCTCGCTCGATTGAGGTGGACGGATGATCCGTTACCTCATGCCGATTTTATCAAATCTTGGTACAAAAGTAAAGCAGATGGACCATGTATTGTACCCAACATGAATTAATAAGGTGCATTAAAAGCTTCGCTTACTTTCTTTTCCTTTCTCTCACCGAGAATATATTCTACATCAACTACGTCCCCGTCATTAAGTCGATTCCACTGCTTTATAATATAATCGTGTGCAATTGTAAAGGTTCGATCATTCCAGTCATATGGATCGTAATAAGATTTACCACTACCATCTATACGAGTAACTAACACGGTAGGTACACCATCACAAGCGTAGCCGCTACGTCGTAGAAGGAATTGTTGTTTCTCGTTATCGGGATTCATGTTAATTGCTACTATAGCTATAAATGTAGCACTATCTCTAAGTTCAAATATCTTAGTTTCCATTTTACTCTTACCCCTTAGTTAAAGTTTATATCAACAGGATCGTAAAGAAACGATTACCCTTCACATCACGCACTAAACGTATACGACAAGAGGGATCGTTGTCTACTGACCAGGAGATCTTCCACACCTCTATATCAATTGCATCGTTGACTGCTTCCCTGAAAGTAGGAAACTGACGAAGCTCTCCACTATGCCGACGCGTTTGGTACATTGTATGCTCCTATATCTATCAAGGTATTCTTTGCTAATTCTTTCATATCCTCAATAGTATTCTCAGCATGTTTCTTATGATCCATACTGAAGCGACCTTCGCCTTTCATTATCTCACGCAATCCTGTAACAGCTCGTATCAATTTATCCTCGGTGTTCATTGTTCACTTCCGTTATGTAGTTTAATCATCTTGGTTATTTCTTCTCCCGCCCTATCACTTCCCCAGATATCCTTTGGCAAGTTGCTATATACTATCTCAAGTGCGGCAACAAAGAGCCGTTGTTCATAGCTATCCTCTTTGTATCCTACTGCTTCTTCGATGAACCTATCTTTCGGCGATTCTCTCTTAAGATCTGCGAAGGACCGCCGTGGCTGCTTAAATAGTGAGATTCTGGTAGTGGGTCTCTCTGCTTGTGGACTATTTTCGTTAAGCGTGACGGTCTCTCTAATCTGTGGCGTAGCGGACCTGTCAATGTTAGCGCCTGCTTGTGTAGCCAGTTCAGTAATTCTAGCAGCTCTTGCGGCTTCTTCAGTTTGATCCACATATTCATCTACTCCACTAACATCGATATCCAGTGTGTCAACCTCTGTTGCTAGTATCTCGTCTATCTCGTCTTGAGATCTTTTTGGTATTCGTCCCTGAGATTGCATAGCAAGAATGAAGGTTTCAACACTGCGCCGCACAGCGTCAGCGAGATCGGTAGGATCTTTAATAAAATCTAAACAGCCACATATCATCCAATCTTTCGCCTTAAGGCGTAGGATTCTGCTGGTTGCCACCTGGTGTCTCCTTTTCTCTGATGATTGATACACAACTAACATGAGCACCAACGATATCGGTAAATAGCTTAGTGAGCATAGGATCGTCTGGTAACTCAGGAGCGTAGCTTATTAACAGCTTGCAAGCATCTAGCTTGTCTAGAACTAATCGCAAACGATTGAGCAACTCACCGTTGTTCAAAATTTGAACATCACTTGACATTTTCACACTCGTCGTCAAGTTCCTTTTGACGTTTTATTTCGTATGCTTCGTCGGGGTCATTATCAACTGGATTGCGTGGATAACAGCGAGTACACCACGGATCTCCACACATACCATCACTACAATGAGGACCGTAGATCATGTTGATATCTCCTTGACTATCGGGGATGAGGAGGGCGCGAGACGATCAGCTTCACGAACCCACCCCTCAAGGTAGGGCAGCATTCGTGTATTGCCTGCGGCTATTTCGGCTTTCGCGTCGCGGATGTTTTTGCGAAGTTCTGCGAGTTGTCGCTCTAAGGCCATAGGCGCGGGTGTCATGGCTGCGTCTAGCCCGCAAGTGCAGATTCGTTCGTAGTTAAATTCGACACAACTGCCCTGTCCACCAACTGGAAGCCTGTTGCCGTGGACGCTGCTATCGCTCACAAGCATCTGGCCGTAAGCCGGGGTGCCGCACCACTCCGTATGCTGCAAGTACGGTCTCAGAGCCTCAACGCGGGCTAGGGCTGCTTTGCGTTCGCGCTCCAGATCGTCAATCGCTGTCATCAGGGCCGCGTTCAGTGCTTGGCGCTCCCTGTGACGCCCCAACATACAGGCGTTGTTTATATCCACCAGCAGCCTCACGAACTGCTCCCTCTCCGGTGTCGGCCGGTCATTCACAGCTTCGGGCATGGCGGCTCCGACAGCTTTGAAGTTGGTTCTCTAAGGCCCCATAACCATCCCAAGAAGAAACCAACCCCAAGATCAATCGGCTCAAAAGCCTCTGGCCAACGCCATGAAGCCAGAACCACGACAACCAACAAACTAAGTTTTGTTGCAAAGCTCATAGCTGCTCCGAAGTTTGAGCGCGTGTTTCGTAAAGTTGTGCCGGCAAAGAAGACGAGTCAAAAGGCTTGAGCGCTGGACAGATATAGATACTGATTGAGACAAGTAAAGACCAAGCGCTTAAAGCAGGCAGAACCAACGAGGCGGCGATCTTTCGCAGGGCTCCACCATGGCCGGCGATAAGAACTACCCACAAATAAGACGAGAACGAGAGGCCCGCGAGCAAAGCGAACGCGAGCGACGTGGTGGCTTGCATGTTCAAGCTCGTATGTTGCAGGTGGCGCGTGACCAGGTTCGTGCCTCCAATCGAACAAATATCTTGCTTGGCGTAACGTTTACCGTGACGTTCGCTGCCGTCGTTATTGCGTTCTTTGCTTACTTCAGTACCAAGGACGCCAACCGTAAAGGTGTGACGCCATTCGCGGCCGACGTGCAAATATTGGATGATTGCAGCTGGCGTCCAATCCAAGACGACAGTAACGACGTTGATGGGTGGCGGCAGTTCAGTCGTGAAAAAGGCCTCGCGCGAGAACGTTCGCCAAACGCCAAAATGTGTCTCGTTCCTGTTGCTATCAATGCAAGAGCTAAGTAGGCCGGCGACAACTAGAGCCCCGCAACAAACGAGAGCCCTATTTATGCAGGGTTTCATGCTGACTCCGCCCTGACATCAAATACTGACCCGTGACCCGCAATCGGTTAGTGTCGATTAGCTCGCTCATGGCGTGATGGCCTTTATGCGGGAGAGAAGATCACGAATTTCATCGCAGTCAGGACAGACTTCCTCGAAACCATGTTCGCCACGAAGCACCGCTGTCCCGTCACATTCAGCACAGGCCCGCGCAATTTGCAGCACATACGGCCCCGCCTCTGCGAGCAGCTTGCGGGCCTCGCGGAAATTGCGGAGGGCTGATTCAGTCTCGACGTGGTATGGAAACGCCGACGATCGGTAATCATATTCAGCGATCAACTCGTCTAGCCTTTCCGGTGAAATCTTCATCCCCCCGCCCTCCTGTCGGCCTCTCGCTGCTCGCTCCACTCTAGGTATTGCACCACCAGCGCAAGCGGCGATAGCAACACAGCTAGTGGCCACTCCCACGGGTGTAAGCGGTTCATGGCTGCATCACCGCAGCGATGAACAAGATCGCGTTGATCGCGACCATTACAGCGACGATGGTCCAAGCAGTTTTTCGACTAATGCGTATGTCGTTCATGCTGCAATCTCCTTATACTTGTGATCTCGATGACGTTGGTCACACTCATATAACAAGGTAAAATCGTTAGTAATAGGACCAAAGAACATCATGAGCATAGCTTTATAACCTTTCTTAGCTTTCTCCTGTGCCTCCTTGATACCTTGCTCCGTTGCTGGTAATACCTCAGCGTATTGGCAATTACCCCTCTTTGGGCATATTTGATAGAGCACTAAGTGTTTCTCTTTTTGCTGTTGTTCGGTCATGTTATTTCCTCGGAGGATAGTAGAACGCTGTAAGACCAAGAAAGACCTCAAATCCATCAGCTGTCTTACCCACAGATACAGGTTTTCCTGTGGTTGCAACTATGTAGCTCTTACCACTACTTGATAGACCCTGCTTCTGACTGGTATCAATCTCGATTGTGAGCTTGTTACCTTCTTGCTTAATTACTAAGTTCTTCATACAAATCTCCTGGGACATTGTGAATATACGGTAAAGTTATCTTCCAATCTGGGAAGAAAGACAGCCCAGATTGTCCAACCCTTCATAGCATCAGGATGCTCAAGTCTGCGTTCCTCACAGAAGAGTTCAGCATCCACTTTGCTGGTAAATGTTTGGTCAAGGGTGCGTTGCCTCTGCGCATTCCTAAGCTCAAAGTACATGGTTACTCCTTTATCTCTGCTTGACAACAGGAGCTTACTGGTATATAACCAGTTAGCTTTACTAACTCCTTATTTGCTGGAGAGTGCAGTGTATAACGTTCCCCAACGTAATCTACCATACATGGCTGCTCACAAGCAGGACAGATAGTGTTGTTCACTGTCTTGTGTTTAGTGGTCATACTTCCTCCCAATCTAAGACACCAAGATAGAATCGCTGGTGCCATGCAATATAAGCTCTTGCACTCGCCTTGCTGCCGCGAAGCACAATAGCTGTTTGTAGTATCGTCGGACCATACTCTGTATGTTCAGTTATCATATAGAGCTTACTATACGGTCCGTCGGGCATATCAAGACCTGTGATTTCATCTATCACGGTAATGCTCCTCCTGCTGTTGGTATATCTCCGCAGATCACTAACAAGCAGATCGTGACAAGCAGGATATCAACGGTAATCCAGAAGATATCCTTCTTACTGTAGAATTTCATCTTGAGTTCCTCGCTCAGTTATGAATTTCAGGCTTTGCTACTCTATCATAATTCCTAACCAGTTGCAAGCACATTTGTTTCGGACTCTTTGGCGGTCTTTAACAAAATAGCAGCTTCTTCCTCACCAATCTCATTAGAGGAGAGCCAGTTTTGAATGATACCTTTCTTATCTGATAATGGAAGTTTACTTTCAACCAAGGATAGACGCAATCTTCTATCATTATCATTATCATCATTCATTAATCCCTTTGTTATCTCACTATAAGATACTCCACTATCTAGCAGATATTTATAATAAGTTGGATCAACACTCATTAAGTGTTTAACCATTGCTTGCCTGCAAACACTACATTGCGATGGATATTTTGGATGATTGTAGTCTCTTGGCCTCTTGGTACATTGCATACACTTGCCGCCAAAATATCTCGGGTCTCTTGCTAATCTCCTACGCTCGGACCTCGCCGCTCTTGAATAACCTCCACGGTGCATTGCTATCTCCGTTAGACAGAAATTGCCTATTATGTATCTTACCACATCTTTATGTAAAATACAAGGGAGGGATTGGATATATCCTACCTTGTCGCCGCTAGGGATCGGTGGTAGATTGACTGACTGATTGACTGATACGCTGATACCCCCCTCTTTCCGTTGTGCTTCTTCATCCCGATTGTGTCGTTCTAGTTCTAACTCTTATAAGTTCTAACTCTCTTATTCTATAAAAAAATATATCGAAGAAGAAGAAGAATTAGAACTTACAAGAGTTTAACACTAGAGACTTAAAACCGACAAAGTGGGTGGTATCAGCGTATATATCTATATAGCTATCTATGTTCGATACCGTTTTGTTCAAAATTTGAATATCTGCTATGCAGATAGAAGGGATACTATCAGCGAGATTGAGTAAATGGTCTATCTTACAGGCAAAAAGAAAGGGCAGGGTGTTAGTCCCCTGCCCCGCTCTTTTAGCTCTCGTCGTCCTCGCTCTCTGCCAGCAACGCCAGGATTTCCTCCTTGGAAAGACCTGTGCGTTCAAGCTTTTCCTTGCTCGAAAGTTTCTTGCGTCCTTTGCTGAGCATTTCCAGTACGTTCACTGTCTGATTGTCTGCCGTTTCGTCGAGCTTTTCCGCATTCTTGAAAGCGGTTCTCCAGCGAATTAGGAGCATTTCAGCAGCGGCTTTGATGATTGCTTCCTGCGGGACACCAGTGAAATCGAAGCTGGTAGTCATCGCGTAGGAGGCATCACTTGCCTTGTGGAAAGTGGTATGTTGCATTGTCACAACAGATCCACTCAGGGTTGTGGCTTTTTCGCCACCAGTCTTTGAATCGACTTTTCGCATTGTCATATCCTCGCTAGTTTAAAGAGTAGGATATCTAACTAGAGATATCATCGAACCTCATATATTCGATGTATGTATCGTCTCGCAATGGCATAGTGGCGTCAAGTTTTAAATCGCCTTTTGGACTTAGCCTTTCTAATCCGTGGTTAAGTTTTACTTAGCGATCACTGGCCTGTTCTTGTTGCAGTGCAACATAGTTTAGACTCATTCTAATCTATCCTGCATTGCACAATCTTTTTGCAGCGCACAAGTTATTGCACTGCAACAGTGGTGTAGGAGTTAATGAGCTGAGTAGTGTACTACTCTAGTATAACACCCACATAGGGGTACACCCCCCAAAGATACCCCCTAAACATTAGATGGACCTTTCCTTGAAGTTTTTCCAAAAACCGCTCCGTGCAATTGCATTAGGGACAATAGCAATGCCAAGGGTGAAAATAGTGTTGGGTACAATATATTGAAAAGACCTTGACTTTTTCAATCCCTCAGTGTAAACTCGCGTAAGGTGCAGCGGTTCTCCACGTGGGTGTGTGCTAATGGACGTTGATGCACGCAACCCGAGTGGCTACTGTACTACCTAGCAGTTATTGAGGGCGGGTTACCCTGTGGAGATTATATGGCTCACTTGCCACTTATCGTTCTAATTTTGGCATTAGTTTTAGCAGGACTGTCGGCCTTTAACGTTGGAGGCGGAAGGTTTAACTTATTCGCCGGATCGTTTTTCTGCTACCTGCTATACATAGTTATCGGTGGAGCTGGAGGGTAAGATGACTGAGCATATTCCGTGGTATAAGAGCGATATACAAAAGGTGCAGGTAGTTGCATTTATTAGTGCGCTAACTGCGTTCACAGGCTTTGCGGCAGACTTCGACTGGAATGCCATCATCACTGGTATATTTGGCACAGTTGCTCTCTTAGCACCAGTTGTGACTTATCTCATTCGGAAGTTTCGACCTTCACCTAACTTGAGTGATGCGGCGGATGAGAAAGAAATCGAATTGGTTAATGCAAAGAAGATTCCACTCAGTTCTGCCTCGGTCTCAGCAGCGGAAGCTGTTGGAGCGGTTACGGTTAAATAAGGTGTTCTATGCTCAACAAATTACGTGAACTTAGTGTAGCGACATTCGTCGCGATCATGCTTATTGGTACTGTGGCAGTACCCGCAGGTATCACCGGATGCACCTATCTCTCCGAAAAGTTTGGTGTGAAGCAACCGGAAACTTTTGAGGAGCAGGTAGCGCTAGCACAGTCTGGAATTAGCGCGGCACAGGATAAGCTAAAGCAGAAGATCCTCAACGCCTCTATCAGTAAAAACGATGCCAGTAATGTGAAAGAGCAGCTAGATAACCTAGTTGAAGGGACCGGTGTTGCTATCGAGTTACGGGCCGCCGGTGATGTAGGTGGCTCTCAGGCTAAACTTGATAGTGCTAAGGGTGTCCTTGCTGTTGTTCGTAATTACCTAGGAGTGTAAAATGCCGAACCCAATTGTTGGTATAGTGTTTGATCTCATTGAGTTGGCATTGAACTCTCCTGTGGTATACAATCTCCTACAGGAGAGGGTAGCAGCTGAAGGTCGTACTATCAATCTAGATGATCTGAGGGTTCTGCAAAGCAAGCTGGTTAGCAACCAAGCTGAGCTTGGTGATCTTATCGCTGCTATGCCTGATGACCCAGGAAGTCATGGCTAAGACAGCTGTAGAGAAACAGTGGCTGCTCAACAGGCAGAACGAGATTGTGAAAAAGGCTAATGCGCGGTTGGTTGATTTTACCGCAAAACACGAGCCTGTGGGGAAGCCACTGCTTTACGGTGGCACAGCATCAGACGAGGCCGCACAGCGGCCACATAGTGTAGATCTTATTCAAAATTTGAACAACAGGTGATATATGCCATTCGGTATACCAGGTTCATACGGAAAGGTAATTAAGAAGATAAGGGCACGATCAGGAGGTACTTTACCTAAGAGAAAAAAGCCTATTAAAGATATCGCTCGTCGTCCTTTCGGTCAGGGTACAGGTAAAGGATCAGGTGGATCTGTGAGGATCGGTCCTGTTATTAGGCGTGGACTCACGAGGAAAAATTCCTCGAGGTATTGATGATGAACGCGGAAGTTAAGACGATGCTCACTAGTTTCATACCTGATAGACGAGGTAGGAGACCGGCTGAACCCTTACCCACCCTGAGAAATAGTCAGGGAGAGGTTATTCCGCGTTACGTTGCGGAGAAGTTTCTAGGAATTAGACGCACCAACGGCGCTATGAAGTTGAAGCGTCTAACTAATAGACATCTTTCTATTATTGGTATGCATCTAGAAGGACACTCTCTCGAGGTGATAGCTAACAACATGAACTGTACATTCAGTACAGTGTCAAGGATTCTTAATGATCCGCTCGCACAGAGCATACTCAAGAGAGTTTATGACGACCGCAAGGGCGAAGTGCATGCATTGGGCGGAAAGGCAATTGAAGTTGTCAGAGAGGGACTTAGCGAGGAACAATCTATTGGCACTCGTTTACGAGCCGTGGATAGATTTGTTAAGATCAGACAAACAATGATCGGTGATGAAGGTGGAGAAGAAACTGCCGAGGATGTGATTGCGAGAATGCTCGATAGAGCTACAGTTCTCGGTGATGTAAATATACAAGTTAATCATGTGGTGAAGAAAGATGAAACTTAAACTACTTGCCTTGATTGGTGGCTTGCTGCTGTCCGCGCTCGCGCAGGTTGCCGACGCGCAGACCGTCACCATCCGGGTCAACCGGGCCGATGGCACTCCCTGTCTACCGACCCAGACCGGGATCATTTCGTCATTCTCCTGTGAGACTGGTAACGACGGCGGTGCTGCGGCGCCCGATCCGATGGTGCTCGGCCAGCCGGTTGCGCTCAACGACGACGCGATTGATCTTCCGCTGCTGACCGATTGCAGCGCCGGCACTGGACCCTACGACCGCGAGATTCAGTTTTCTGCAACCAGTGGAGTGACCGGCTTCGCGGTGCTGCTCGCCGATGCCGACTTCGGCGCCGACGGCATCCTCAGTATCATCGGGCTCACGCCATCGACGCCGTACTTCTTCAAGGGCGTCTGCATTGGCGCGGATGCCCGGCGATCAGTCGAGTCGAATGTCGTTACGGCAACGACACTAGCCCCGCCCGATCCTCCGGGCGACGTTACCGCGCCGACCACGCCGACCAATGTCAACTGCACCAGCACGATTGCATTCCAGAACGACTGCACCTGGACCGCGCCCACGGATGCGGTTGGCGTCACGATCATTCAGGTCAATCGCGGTCTTGGAGATGGCGCTGGCAATCCTGATGGCGCGGGCGCGGTCATTGCGATGCTCACGGGAACGCCCCCGGTTTCTACATTCAGCGATTTCGGCGTAACCGAAGATCAGCAGTACTTCTATCGTTTCAGCGGACACGATGCCGCTGGCAACATCGGAACCAAGTCGGCCCACGAGTATGTGACGACGGTCGGGACTCCCGACCCGCCGCCGCCGGGCGACTCAGACACGCCGGACTATGCCGACCCGATTGCGGGCGTTGTTATCGGCGCCAGAACCACGGTGCCGGTTGCGAACAATGCCGCTCTTGCGGCTGCGCTTACCGCCGTCAACTGCGGTGAGATTCTAAGTCTCAATGGCGGGACATACGCGACCGGGCAGACGTACAACAAAACGTGCGCTGCGAATGTTGCGATCACAATCAAGTGCGATGTTGGTGAGACTTGTACGTTCACCAACAGTTTCACCATGTCTGGGGTGCGCGGGATTCTGACCGGGCTGCTGTTCTCGGGTGCCGCCGCGAAAGTCACCTGCTCCGGTACTAATAACCATGTCATCGCCAACGAGTTCACCGGCTGGACCAACGGCAATGCGGTGACTGTGAATGGCACGCAATGCGAGGTTGCCTATAACGAGTTCCACGATCCAGGTGCTTATCTTCCAGGCACCAACGGTGGCGGTGCGGGTCAGCGCATCGGCATCAGAACGGACGCTTCTCCGGGATCGCCTTGGATTGTCCGAAACTATTTCCATGACTTTCCCGAGAAGCCGATACCCACTAACTATTCGTCGGGTCAGTCAGACGCCATCGAGATTTGCCAGACCGGCGCTGATGGTGCGGCTGTCTCCGGTGCTTACCTTGAGTACAACCTGGTCGAGGACCACCTGCAGGGCGGTGGTACGGGGGCCGGGACGATCGACTGGAAGTGCGGCGGCGGCGTGGCGCGAGGCAACACGTTCCTTAATTCTCCTGGGCGACACGACGCCCGCATGGCAACGAACCCGATCATCTTCGAGGGCAACTGGCACGACAACAATTCAGGCGGTATGGAGATTCGCGGCAACAGCCATGTCGCGGTTGGAAACCGCATCAGGGGCAGCGGCATTCGTGTGATGGCCGGTAATGTCGAGTGCACAGCAGCGGCCAACAATACGCGGGAGCGTTCCTGTAACGGCCGATTCGAGGGCAACGATTCGCCGTTGAAAATCGGCCACCAGTACACTGGGGAGAACCTGCCAGCGCTTAACTCGACGATACGCGGGCACGTCGGGGTGATAACTTGCGGTGTGCATCAAGGCACGACCGGAGCCTGTGGTTCTGCGTCGATTCCGACACCTACCTACGATTTCGTTTTCGCGGTGCCACTTGACTCTGGCGACGTAGGCCCCGCTGCGCTGGCCGCTTCTACGGCGGCATACCGGGCGGCGCGCGGGCTGTGAAGCGGCTTTTACTCGCGCTGGTTCTTGCTGGACTGGCGTTGCCGGCCTTTGCCGGGCCGTACACTCATCGTTCGACCGGCACGATCGCAAGCAACACCAACGGCGCGGCCCTGAATCCTGGCGCTCCTGCGGGCCTAACAGCCGGCGACCTGATGATTCTTAGGACGTGCAGCCTTCTCGACGGCACCGCCGCGGAAGACACCGGATGGACGAATATCTATCAGGAAAACGACGCCACCACCCCTTCGATCGAAGTGTGGGCGCGAATCGCTGACGGTGGTGCTAACGACGCGGCTACGGTTGATTGGTCCGGCGCCGACGATTCGACCGCGTGGATTTCAGCTTACAGCGGTGACGAGCACACCGACCTCGGTACTATCGTTTCGGCGAGCACGCCGTCGAGCGGCGGCGGCCAGGTTAGCGACCTTTCGCTCGGCACGCTTGACGTCACGGTCGATAACACGCTCGTAGACCACTTTGCGTGCAAGGCCAAGACCGCGACCTCGAATGACGCGACGACGCTTACCGCTCCGACTGGTGGCGGCACGACGAAGCGGGCGCAAGTGCTGTCGGCTGGCAACGGCATTTTCGCCATTTCTTCCGATGTTGCACAGACGACTGCAACCGACCATGACGGGTCCAATTTCACGCGCGATGGCACGAACGAGGCAGCGAACGTATCTGGTATTTCGCTGTCGCTGCTGTCGGCTTCGGCTGCTCCGACCTTCCTCTCGGCCCCTGCGATTGGGACTCGCACTCCTTCGACCATTCCGATCAATGCCACGTCGGACACGACTGGCACGATGCACGGTGTCGCAGTCACGGACGGCTCCGGTGCGCCGACCTGCGATGCAATAGAGGCCGAGACCGCGACCGGCGAATACCTGTACTTCCACGAGGCTGTAGTCGCGACAGTTGCCGACACCGGAACGTTTTCAAGTTACACGGATGGCACGGTCAAAGACGGCTACTTCTGTATCGAAGATGGGTCAGGCAATGACTCTGCCGTCGCGTCGATTGCCGATATGTTCAAGATCCCGGCGTTTGCGACGCCACTGACCATCGCCTCGCAGACCGACACGACCTACACGACCAACTCGAAAGTGCTCGACGGCGCTGGCACGGTTGACCTGGTCGCCTGCGCGCTGGACGCATCGGCCCCTTCGGTTGCGCAAACAAATGCCGGTACGGGCGGCTGCATCATCAGCGGTTCCGAGGACGACGCAACCGGCACGATGACGCTCGACCCGTCAGGTGCCACGTTCCCGGCATATGACCTGTACGATACTGGCGCCTACGGCGGTCAGGTGGAAGCCGCGGTTCACGCGCTGCTCGACGAGTTTCTAGACGTTCCCGCAGAGAAAGACCGCATCGACGGCGGGTTGACCTCAGTCGTCGCGAGCAGCCCGTACTTTGGCCAAGGCGTTGCGGCGGGCGACATTCCGACGATTGACGAGGAAGCGCGCACGGTCGCTGCAACTCCCGATCCGACCGGGTTCCCCGTCACTCAGGGAGTGAACGGCACGGTCAGCTACGACTCTGGCGGTTCAAGTGCGCGGCGCTTCATCGTCCCGCAGGTTTACGACCGATCGAGTCCAGCGAACCTCGACTTCCTGCTGGTCTACGGCGACCTCGCGCCAATCGTCGGGGATGGTTGCCCCTTCAAGAGCGGATCCATCTTCGAGTTGGGTACTAATCCTGACACCACCTTTGCGGGTGCGCCATGCACGAGCGATCCCGAGGGTGACACGATCACCTATTCGGAAGATTCAGGCACGCCACCGACCGACTACGTTTTGAGTTCGGCAGGCGTCTATTCGGACGGCATACCAGGCGCTTGCGGCCACTTCGATTGGGTGGTTTCTGCCATAGATCCGTATGGAGCCGAAACGCTAATCGCAAACGAAGTTGACATCGGCCCTCTGGTCCCCGATGTCGCGGACGTTCTGGCGGCGACCGCAGTCACGACCATCGAAGCGACCTGCAGCCTGACTGCTGTCGAGGGCTCGTCTGTACATCACCCCACGATCGCGGTCGGCAATGTGGTTTCGACCAATCCAGCGATCGGCACACTGGTTGTGGAAGATCAAGAGGTTAGCTATAGTCTAAGTTTGGGTCCCTCTACCGCTGGTGATACGATAATTCAACCTATAGTTAAGCCTATCGTAACACAACCGACTGAACCAACAGATACACCACCAAACAACTGAGGAATATATGAAGCTTTTAACAGCAGCAGGTAATGGTAATGGTGCAACTATTAAACGTGAACAAGCGTATGATAGACACCAAAGCCAAGATTATAGTGTTTTCGTATACGGTACTTTTGACGGTGCTACTGTCAAATTAGAAGTTTCTCCGGATGAAGGTGTGAATTGGTTTGATACTGGATTAGCAATTACAGCACAATCAGTTGCGAACGTTGAAATTAGGGCTGCTCACGTACGCGGTGTTGTTAGTGGTGGCGGCGGAAGTGTAGCTATTCAAATGCTTTTGAAGTAATGGCAACCAAAGAACGTATCATTATAGAGGAGATGTTTCAGATCGTCGATAAAAGCGGCGCAGACGTCCCATTTCGTTTAAATACCTATCAAGCAGAATTAGATGCCAATCTCACCGGACGAGATATCATCCCAAAAGCTAGACAGTTGGGTATCAGCGCATACTTCCTTGCAAGATACCTCGCCAAATGTCTCTCTAAACGAAACACCCGAGCGGTGGTTATTTCGCATGATATGGAAAGCACTCAACGTATGCTTTCACGTGTGCATTACTATCTTGAGCATATACGCGGTCCAAAAGCGGTTATCAAGAACGCTTCGAAAAATGAACTAACCTTTCCTAAAACTAATAGTATGTTTTACATAGGAACTGCAGGAGCTAGAGCATTCGGTCGAGGCGATATGATAACGGATTTACATTGTTCAGAAGTTGCTTATTGGGAGAATCCGAAGAACTTGATAACTGGTTTGTTCCAAGCAGTCCCCCGAGAGACAGGAGAGATTGCTATTGAAAGCACTGGAAATGGTGTCGGAAACTACTATCACCGTACGACTATGCGTGCCTACGAAGGTAAGAGTCGTTTCCGAATTCATTTCTTCAACTGGCTGCGTTCACAAGAATATAGGGTTTCTCTGAATGAACAAGAGAAAGAGGATTTTCTCAAGAACTTGAAAGATGATATTGACGAACCAGAATTACTCAAGATGGGATTGACCCCTGAGCAATTGATGTTTCGCCGGGAAAAGTTAGAAGAGCTTGACTATGATTTATCAGCTTTCAAGCAAGAATACCCTATCACTCTCGATGAATGCTTCCAAGCGAGCGGGGCAAGCTTTTTTGCAAAGGTGAACTATGAACCGCTTGACTCCTGGGTTAAGGATTCTGAAGATAAAAATCTCTGGTATCTTGAAGATGCGTACAAGCACAAACCGAACAGATATGCAATTGGTGTCGACGTCGGCGGAGGAGTTAGAAGGGATAGATCGGTTGTCGAGGTTGTCGATATCTTCAAAGATGAACAAGTCGCTGAGTGGGTAGGTGATCGCACTGATCCGGGTGAACTCGCGAAAGTTGTTATCAGGTTGGGTTTACATTTCAGGGATGCTTTCGTAACCGTGGAAACAAACAATCACGGAGCAGTTACCCTACTCAAGTTGAGGGAGGGTTTCCCGCAACTTGGTATCAAAGGTTATCCTGAGTACCTCTTGTTTCAAAACAACAAGCCTGCGGATACCTTACTAGATTATGGTTTCAAAACAACTGCTCGCACGAAACCCATCTTGATCGGTAATCTTCGAACTGCCCTATACCAAGGATCTAAACTTCATAGTCCTGCACTCAAGGATGAGATTTCTACCTTTATCGAGACTGATAATGGTAAACTCGAAGCTACCGAAGGTTGCTTTGATGATAGAGTCATAGCTTATGGTGTTGCTCTAGAGGGTGCAAAGTACAGCCCTTATATACACGAGATCCCGACGCAAACTGTTAAGGCAGCTGCGATAGAAACGTTTGGGATGGAACAGCTACTCGCTCAGTTACAAGCGAAACGTAAACATGCAAACGGGGATTACCCCATACCGTACCAAGATATAGGAAGCTATGAACGTCCTACTCGTCACTAGAGATTTCCGTTCCTTTGGTATCGCCACTCGTCTGGCGAAAGAGAACCATGAGGTAACTGTCTACACTGGTCGTACCAAAGGTATGAGTTTCGGTGAGGGACTGGTGAAATTCGTCGCGCATCCTCTGGAAGCTATTAAGGAATGTCAGTTCATTATAGTAGACGGGCCTATAGAGAAATCGATCTATGATTGGTCAAAAACTTACAACAAGCCAGTTGTAGGTAGTTCACCAATGACAGATCTGATGAATGCTGATGTCTATAAAGAAGTGCAGATAGCTCAACGTTTCAACATCCCGTTACCCACAACTGAGGTGATTGGCGACGTATCAGATATGTACTCCAAGATTCTGGATTGGAACCCTATTCGAACAACCATTCGCTACGACCGGAACAGTATCACGATAGATCAACGTGAATGGATGGCGTGGGCGATGCATAAGCTTCCTGTAGGGAAAAAGCTTGTATTGCAAACTCCGGAATTTGGCGAAGCCGTAGATGTTATTGGTTGGTTCGATGGTCTACATTGGGCAGAGCCTTTTCTTCTGAAGAGCACTAATGATGCAAACTTACGTGCTTCAACTCTCCTGGCACTTTATGATAGGGCCTGGGTTGATAGAGCCGTTAGACCTTGGGAACAGCTCTTACGCAGTATTAACTATAAAGGACCGTTTCGTGTTAGGCTTTGCCTCAGCAAAGATGAATGCACAGTTCTTTCGACCTATGCCGGGATTGAGTTTCCATCAGTATATGCCTTTTTGGAAGGTATCAAGGAACCAATCGCCGATTTCTTTAATCGCATAGCGTTTGGTAACTGTCCAGAGTATGACATTACAAAAGATCATATGTCTGCCTTCAGTGTAGGAACAACCATAGCTGATCCTGAAGGTATACCGATTTTGGGCCTCGACGAAGGCAACACAAAACACATATTTTTTGGTGCAGTTGCTCAGCGCCCGGACGGCCCAATTATTAGTAAGGGATTGCCTTGGGTATACGTTGTAGCAGCCAGAGGACGGGATATAGATGAGAGCTTTGGTAGAGCATACTTTACTGCGAGTGTAGTTAAGGTGCCTGAACCTAAGCTTACCAACGGTCTCCCCGGTGTGTATAAGCCGTGGATGAATCGTGTCAGATCCTTAGGATACCTCTAGAATGGAAGGTTACGATAAGGGTAAACCGGACGTGGCCTTCTGGCTACGTCAGATCCGGTTAGGGCTTGAGTTTCGGAAGCGTTGTGCTTACGAGGAGAAGTGGCCAAGGTGGAGAAATTACTACCGTGGATTGTGGGCACCAAACGTCCAACCCTCCAATCTCTATTTCAAGATGATTCGAACTATAGTACCACGAATCTATTTCCGGAATCCCTCCGTGTCGATTACATCAAGACGTGCAGGGCTAGAGCATCACCTAATGGCTCAGTTACTCGAGCGCACGGACAACACCCTCTTTCTACAGATGGGCCTGAAGGGTCAAATCAAGAAAATGGTTCGTGATAACTTTATGTTTGGTGCAGGTATCGGTAAGTTGGGCTTTGGCTCACAGTTCCAAAGTTCACCCGAAACCCTAGGAACTACGCAGGCTCCACTTGTGCGGGGCAAAGAAGCGCTAGAGTATAACATACTCGTGCAGCCCAATATGCCGTGGTTCCTGCGTAACCCCGTGAGTGGCTATGTCATAGAAGCAGGTGCTCCTGATAAGGATAGTGCGCGCTGGGACTGTTATATTATTCGCCGACCAGTAAGTGATATCAACAGTGACCCACGTCTCAAGAATGCAAAAGACCTCGGGCCTACTGAGCATAGAAGCTTCCCGCGTAGGGGAGAAGATCAAATCCGCACACCAGTAGATATGTGTGATCTCTATGAAATACGAGATAGAAAGACTGGAAAAGTCTTTGTTATCTCACCATCGTTGAACGATAAAACTCTACTGTTTGACGATGATTACTTTTTCAGGCATGGTATCGATGTGACCAATGCCCTAGTGTTTAACGAGGATGATGAGAACTTTTGGGGTATCCCGGATGCTCAAATTCTCGAGCCGAGTCAGCTTGAGATAAATGAAATCAAGACGGTGAAGATGTATCATCGTCGGTTGAGTGTGCTAAAGGTGCTCTATAAGAAGGGTGCTATCACTCAAGAGCAGTTAGATATCCTACTTGGTCCTGATATCGGTGCTGGTGTAGAAATTCTAGGAAATGTCCAAACAGATGTTAAGCCAATGCAAGCTGTTAATGTACCGCAAGATCTTACCGAAGGTGAGTTTGCCGTACTACAGGAAGTACGAGAAGGTCTCGGCTTTAGTAGAAATGAGTTTGGTGAGTTTAAACCTGGATCTCACAGCCCAACGGCTACCGAGGTTGATAACGTCAAGGCATCAAGCGAGATCCGTGTAGATGAACGCCGGGATATGATCGCTGATATGATAACGAAGCTCGCCAACGATGTGCATCCTATCATCTTTAATCATTGGACAAAAGATCAGGTACTTGATATAGTCGGACCGGCAGGCATACCGCTATGGATCGCCTTCCAGCCTACTATGCTTAAACGTGGACAATACCTCACCAAGGTTGATCCTGATACCTCGGTGCCTGAAACGAAAGATTTACGCACAGCGAAGGCCCTTAAAACCTATGAGATCATGAAAACTAATCCGCTGGTCGATCCTATCCTTCTGACTAAGTACGTCTTGAGGGAGTTACATGGAATCTCCTTCGACGATATGATGCCGGAATTGCAGAACGGCTTAGGCCTCTCCCCCGAGCAGCCGATGCAATTAGGACAGGCGCAAACCCTGCTCCCGCAGATGCAAAAGGCAGTCGGAGATAGGATTGGCCAGCTTCCATTTGCTGGTAAAGGTTCAGTATGATATACGATATGCAATGCAACAAGTGCGGAGAAACCAGCACTATCTCCTGCCGCATAAGTGAACATGAAACCAAGGTAAAACCGGGTTGGCCTCATGGTTGTGGTGGTAGAATGACACAAGTCATAACTGGCTTAGGCCTTGGCTTTGTGCGTGAGGGCTTCCCGAAGAATGATCCCGGGTGGGAACACGTTACCGATGACGGTCGCCCCATTAGCTCTAAGAGCCAATTAAAAGATCTTTGTGAACAAAACGGTTCACAAAGTAGATATCTGATGGATGATTGTTAGTTGTTCAAATTTTGAACAAAAGAGGAAGCAAAAGTGGACGGTAATGTAATAAGCACACTGACGGTTAGGTTCTACGATAACCGAAACATTGACGTGGTGTTCGATAAAGTAGATGGAATACAGGCCAAGCAAATTGACATTGTACATCGGCTGGCATATAGAGAACTTACAAGGATGAGAGCTGCTCAAAGGCAGCGCGCAGGAGGGATTTCCCCGCCCGCACAGCCGCCAACCAACGGAGCGGCGAAGCCGCAGGGAGTAACTGCCGAAGTCGATAAGCCAACACAGAAGAAATATAATGCTCCAACTATCTTACCAGCAGTAACTCATAACATACCAGCCGTATCCTCAGGTTTTGCTGATATGGGTGGTGTACCTGTAACTCAAGCTGAAAAAGATGCTTTGGCCGGAAAGACGACGACTCCTGTAATCAAGAAGTGACGGAGAACTTAGATGCCCGAGAATGACGCAGTAAAATATGACTTGACGAAAGATCCAGCTTTTTTGGCTCTCAAAGAGGAATTTGGAAAAGTTGGTAAAGCAGTTGCCGGTGTTCTTGCAATCGCTCAGGCGAATAACACTAGCAATAGCGAACTCAAGAAACTTGTTGAAAATCTGCAGAAAGGTGCCAAGCCAGGTACTAATCGTGCTGATGATGACGATGATGACGATGATGATGATATTGACCCTGAGGATCTTGATGAGATTCCAGCCGGTAAGTTCCGAAAGGCTCTCTTAACTGAAGTTGGAAAACTTCTCGATGGTAAATTGGCAGAAGTAAGTACTGGTATGCAGAATCTCAGTCGTGGGATTCGTACTACAGAATTACGCGGAGAGGCTAAGGAACTAGCTGGTAAGCATAAAGATTTTGAAGAATGGGCTAATGAAATGAATACTCTGGGAAAGGATAACCCAAAGCTTTCACTCAAACAGCTCTACACATTGGCAAGAAGTGAATACCCTGAGAAGGCTAAAGAATTGGACGAGAAGTTCGTAGAGAAGCCTGAGAAGAAAGACGATTCGCTGTCGCTATTTGGCGGCTTTAGACCCACCATCGGGACGGATACGGGTGGAAAAGATGAGACTCCTAAGACGGCAGAAGAGGCATCCGAAGCAGCGTGGAAGGAAACTGTTGAAAAGTTTCCGGCTCTCGCTCGCTTAGGAGGAGACGGTGATGTCCTGGATTGACCCTTTATCGGAGAGACTTAAATGCCTGCTTCGTTAACAGAGGTACTGGACAACCTGTATGCTTCTACCTTTCATCACAGAAGGGAGGCAGTCATTGACAACGTCTTTGCTGCTACGCCTTTCTGGTTCTACCTGAAAGAGAAGAAGAAACTAAAGTCCGTATCTGGTGGTCGCCAGATTCTCGATACGATCGAGTATGCTGAAAACGACAGTGTGAGCTTCATTGGAAGGGGTGGAACTGTCTCCCTCAATGATCGCGAGTTCTTGACTAATTCCGTCTGGAATTGGCATTATCTCGTGGGTAGCATTGTCCGCTTTGGTGTGGACGATCAGCAGAATCGTGGTAAGACCCGGATTCTTGATTTGGCTAACGCCAAGGTGAATAACCTTCAAGAATCACTCATCTCCCTAATGGAAACTACGCTCTGTGCTGGAGCTGGTGCTGTTGGTGGAGCCTTCGATGGCCTACAACATCTCGTTAAGAATGATCCAACGACTGGCGCAGTAGTCGGTAACATTGATCCAACAGTAGCAGCAGGTGCGTACTGGAGGAACAAGACTGACACTATGAGCGGCTCGTCATTCGCGACGAATGGAACGGCCAAGATGCGAACGATGGTCAACAATTGCATGAACAATCGTGCAATGGACCGTCCGGACATTATCCTCACCACTCAGACTGTGTTTGAGTTCTGTGAAGATAACATCTTGGATAAGTTCCAGATTCAAGATAAAAAGATGGCAGACTTGGGATTCGAGAACATCAAGTTCAAGAATATCCCATTGATCTGGTCGCCTTCAGTGGCAACTGGACTGATGTACTTCCTTAACACGAGGTTCATTACGTTCCATTACGATCCGGCCGTGTTCTTTGATATGACGGAATGGAAATCCATTCCAGATCAGGTCAATGACCGGGCGGCCCAAGTCATCACTGCGTGCGGTTTTACGACGAATCGTCGTCGCGTACAAGGTGTGATTCACACGATCGATACTGCATAAAGGAGGTGGCAAGTGCCTAACAACAATACGTCGATGAAGAAGATCTTTGCCACTAAGCTAACTGATGTTAGCACGACCGATAAGGAAGGAATCGGTTGTCTCCGTTTTGAGGGTGCAAAGGTCTATAAGTACGTTAAGTACCATGGCGGCTCTGGTCCTGTAGCTGCGGTTGCTGGTAATGCCTGTTACTATCACGGAGACGATGCATACGCATTGGATGCTTGTGAAGTAACTTCTGACCTTACAGACGCAGCGGCTGTACCGATCGCAGCTGGTGTTCTACAGGCAGTCATTCCGACTGGTAGCTTTGGCTGGATCCAGATTAAGGGTGTAGCAACTCTTACTACGGCTCTCACAGCTGGCGCAGATGGAAATGCTTTGACTGCTGTTGGTGCTACGGATGGTACTCTCGACGTGTCTGCGGCGGTCACAGATCCTATCTGTGCAGTCGCTTTGGATGCTTCGGCGAAGATTGTCCTTTTGGACTGCCCTTGGTAAGCAAGGAGTGGGGGAGGGAAACCTCCCCCTCTTTTAAACTATGTCAGTGTTAACCTTAGCTCAGATTAAATCAGAAGTTACGACTATTCTCGGTGGTCGAACAGACATCGAGTCTAGGCTTAACAACATGGTGAACCTTTCGCAGTTAAGATTAGCAAGACTACATGATTTTGACGAGCTGCGTGCCAAAGCAACGATTGATACAGTTATTACAGCTAATGCTGCGGATGATAAGATTGTTTCACTTTCAACCTTAGCGCGCTATCGTAAGATCTATTCTATTCGCCTATATAGTACAAATCAGCGATCAAGAAAACTTAAGAAGATATTATCTAAAAACTGGGATAGACGTATTCCTGAACCTGAATTCTATAGTAGAGGTATCCCTGAGGCTTATACTCTATGGGGTAAGGATACGATGGAACTTTGGCGAGTGCCAGATATTGTCTATACCATGCATTTCCGCTATAGCAGGTGGCCTAACCTGGTAACAGATGCCGATGATGGAAATAATCTCGATCTGGAAAATATCGACGATTTGATTATTCATCTGACTGGTAGCTATGCAGCTTTGAGTTTAGGTCACATGGAGAAATCAAACGAACTATTTAGTATCTATAGAACGTTGGCTAGGGAAGCTATTGGTGAAGATGACGAAGATTTTGAACGTAGTTTGACTGGTATGGGAGATTCCCTCAGTTCAAGTTCTTTGGGTTACGACGACCCCTTTGTGCGTAGCGTAGAGGTATCGCAGGCATGAAGCATACCTCTTGCCCATCGCTTGAAGTGCTCGCTACGCGTTTCGACGCGCATGTGATATTGGTTGAGGAGCGTAAAAAGAATGATGAGGAGCGGCGTGTTCAGTTATCTGAGAATCTGAAACTGCAAGCTGCGGAAACGGCTCGGCGGTTGTATGAATTAAATCATGCTCACGATCAGGCTGAGAAGAAGAATCAAGATTATGTATCGAAGAACATGCATGAAGCAGCGGTTCGGGAAATGAACCAAAAGCACGATCAATTTGTTCAGACAATTACTCAGAAGAATGATGCGCTACAAAAGCTTGTTTATATTGGACTTGGATTGGTGTTAGCGACACAGTTAGCCTTAACCTTATTTTTTGGAAAAGAGCTATGATTTCTCAAATCTTAGGTGCATTATGGCCGTCGGCTAATCCGACACCGGAGGATATGATGCGGTGGAGAACATTGTATTCCTTGATCGTTATGGCGTTACTAAGTTATGCAATATGGGGACACTATAACAAAGCAAACGCGCAAGATGTAAAAGAAGTTGCTGCTGCACAAATCGAATCTCAGATTTGGGAAGCACGAAAAGAGCAATGTCTGACACCATTAGGTACTAGGCTTAGGGAGATTCTAGCTGATCGTGTGAACAAGCTCCTAGGACAGTACACAGCTGCTGCGGGAAAACCGTATAACTTACCAAACTGTAGCGAGTTTGGAGGAGTTGGATAGTGGCCGAAACACTAGGACAGAAACAACGCCGATTTGCTAGGGGACTTCCTCTTCTAATGATGTATGCTCATTATCTTGGCTATGAGGTTGCTACTGGTGAAGCTGAGCGAGGGAAAGCGCAAGCAGCAGCTAATGCAGCTTCTGGTGCTGGAATTAGTAATAGTTTACATATCCTACGATTAGCAATTGATCTACACCTTTATATCAATGGTGTTTATCAAACTGATAGTGAGGCGCATAAGCCCCTGGGGACTTTTTGGAAATCTTTATCCCCCGATCATCGCTGGGGTGGAGATTTCAAAGATGCTCAAGGTAGGCCGAAGCCGGATGGAAACCATTATAGTATTGAGCATGAAGGTAGAAAATGAGTAACTTTGCACGAGCTTGGGGTGCTAGCTATGAAGCCCTCCCACCTGATAGCGGTGAAGCTGCTGCTATTGGTGCCTCACGAATACGAAATCTGAAGGCTGATCTTCGTCAGCGAATGCAGATAGACCACGAATGGAATGATGATCTTGATGCTGGTTCTGACGACGGGTATCACAAGAAAGTTACTTTACGAGTACACGGTGCTCCCGCACAGTTAGCTAATGCGATCATCCTCTATTGTTTAGCTCATAACAATGGGACTAACACCAGGGATGAACTACATACAATCGACGAAGATGGTAATGTTATTCGACTGACTGAGCGTGGAGCCATTGCTCTACTGAAATCAGCAAATAGCTGGGAAAAATCCCAGGTAACAGCAGAAGAAACGTTAACTGATGCAGCAACGATTGCTGTTGATGCATCTCTTTCCAATGCATTCAAGGTTACACTTGGTGGCAATCGTACACTTGCCGAACCGACTAATGGCGTAGCCGGACAAACTATATCTATTCGTGTAATACAGGATGGTACTGGTAGTAGAACATTAGACGTTACTACCAATTACAGAGGAAATACACTCGATGATCTTGTATTCTCTACCGGAGCAAATGCCGAAGATCTTCTAGTTCTCTATTGCGCTGCCTCGAATGATTGGAGAGTTGTTTCACTCAAGAAAGACTTTGATGATAACATCTAATGCCATTTAATGCTATATTGTTGGGTGCCGGAGGATTGCCTATATACGAGGTGAACATATCCTCGAATAGACAAAGTTGGAAGAAATCAACTGATTCTACTATACCTTCTAATCGTCCTGTTATTGTACGATTCACCATTGAAGCAGGTATAGTTATACAACCGACAACTGCTATAAATGCAGTAACGTTTGATGCTCTTGCCGACGATTCTATAGTAGAATTCGTGAATCTTGGATTTGCTCTTGGCCGTGGTGGAAACGGAAGTGCGGCAGGAACTCATGCTATTCGTGCAAACTTTAATGGCCGTCTTCGTTTAACTAATGCATCAGGAGAAATAAAAGGTGGCGGTGGTGGTGGTGGCTTAGGTGGCGGTTGTCTTATTTGGGTGCCTGGCGATACCGCGTATGAATCTCATGCCGGTGGGGGAGGTGGTGGGGGTGGAGCCGGAGGTGGAACGAAAGGATCTGGTGGTGCTGGTTTCGGTGTTGGTCCTGATGGAGATGATGGAACTGATGGAACTGCTGGTGCAGCAGGAACAGCTGGTGCAGGTGGTCAAGGTGGAGACTCCTCAGCTGGTGATGGTGGAAGTGGTGGTGCTTACGGAGTAGCTGGATCAGCTGGAACTAATGGTGTTCGTCACGGCGGTGGACCAACAGACGGTAATGCAGCTGAAGCTGGTGGTGCTGGTGGAGTAGCTGGTTTTGCGATAAAACATGATGCAGGTACTGAGATTACATGGCTTTCAGGTGAAGCTAACAAGGCTGGTTCTGTTGGCACCTGATGTTCAAATTTTGAATAACTATGACCCTACAAGTTAGACGTAATGATTGGCCAGATGAAAAAAGTTTTCGTGCGATTCAGCAGATCGTCGAGAAGATACGTAGTCTTGAAAATATCATAGGTAGTCAAGATGGTGACGTCTGGACACCCACTCATACACTAGTTGCTAATCTTGACGGATCGACAGTATTTCAAGGTCATTACATACGTTTCGGAAATACAGTTCATGCTGGTGTTAAAGTATCAGTTAATCCCACAGCTCCTGGTGTTGAAACGAAGCTTGGAATATCTCTACCCATCGCGTCCGATTTCAACTCAGAAAATGATTGTTCTGGTGTTGCAGGAGCTTCGGGTATTGCAGGTCAAGTTGCGGCAGTTAGAGCTGATCCAACTAATAATCGTGCTGAGCTGGTATGGATTGCAGGTGATATTAGTAATCAGTCTATGTATCTAATGTTCTCGTATGAGGTGGTAGAGTGAAACGTTTTTGGGGTTTGATACTAGCTTTACTGGCTATACCGGCTTTTGCTACTATTCACTATATGCCCGCAGGTGCAGGGCAACTTATTATGTTCGGGTTGGCTGCGGATTCGAAGCCAGCAACAGCTAACGGTACAGTATTCATTGAGATGGATACTGGTAAATTCTATCTTCGTGAAGGCGGATCTTGGGTAGAGAAGCTTAATGATTCCTATGGAGTAGGTGGGGGTGGTGCTCCTACCACAGTTGATTATCTAGTTGGAACCGCAGATGCAGCTCTATCCGCAGAAATAGTTGTAGGTACTTCTCCAGGAGGAGAGTTGGGTGGAACGTGGGCTGGCCCAACAATAGATGACGGTACTACTGTAACTAGTTGGGTTATGGGAGCTTCGACGGCTACATCGCCAGCTGCTAATGATAACGATACTAGCCTTGCTACTAGTGCTTTTGTTCAAAGTGAAATAGATGATGGAGACCTTCTTACAGATAACTGTGTATTGCAAAATGATGCTACTCCTATACCTGATTCCTGTGTAGGAGATGGTACGGATGGTGGCGGTGGAGTTGATACAGCTAACAGTCCAAACGCCAACGAATTCGCTCGTTTCACTGATGCTGATACGATCGAAGGACGCACAGTTTCGGAGGCTAAAACTGATCTCTCACTCAATAATGTAGATAATACGAGTGATGCGAGTAAACCAGTTTCTACGGCTACGCAAACTGCTCTAGATTTAAAAGCTCCGCTAGCCTCGCCAACCTTTACCGGTAATCCGCTTGGTCCGACTGCCTCAGCGAATGACAGCGACACGAGTCTCGCCACTACAGCCTTCGTACAGGGAGAGGTAGATGATTTAGATAACCTCTCGGATAACTGCACGATCGAGAACGACGCCACGCCAATCCCGGACTCCTGTGTAGGTGATGGCTCGGATGCAGGAGGCGCTGGTGGTGATGATGTAGTTTATACGCCAACTACGGCCGATACGGCGGTAAACTCGACCTCTGATGTTACGATAGTCACGCGCGACGTGACGAGCGTTTCGGCGGGCAATCAGGTGATCGTGGACGCCTGGTTCACGATCCTGAATAACAGCGGCGCGACCCGCGTCTACGTCATCACGCTCGACTGCGATGGATTGTTCGATATTGAGATTTCGACGGGCGCCTCGGCGGTCTCCGCGACGCTCATGCACCCGTTCCATGTGACGGCGGTCTGCGACATTCGCTCGACCAGCTTGGCCTACGAAATGGTGCATGTTGATGGTCAGCTCGCCGCTGGCATCGCGTCAGGTACTGATACGACTATGGCTGCAACTCATCTACAAGGCAAAGGATGGGGCACGTCAGCCTCAGATGCGACTGGCACGCTGACCGTCGCTCTCAAAGTGCGCTCGGCAAATGTGACGGCAACGCAAACCCTGCGCCTGCATCACTTCACGATTCGCAAGGTTACGCCGACGTGATCATTATAGGACAGTGGAAATAATGCCTACTACCAAAGAAGCCTTTGTAGAGTGGCACGATAAAACCCTCGATACCTTCGATGGAGGAGTCGTCCTTGACCATGATAGTGAACTTTTGGACGAAAATCAGCTCCTCAAAGCTATTTCTATGGTTCTGCGCGATAAGCAGCTTCGTAGCGATACTGGGTATATACCTACTCTTACACCTGTTTATAGTACTCCGCGGAAGCATATTAGCTATAAAACACCTGCAGGGATAATACATGAACTTCTGATATGTGATGGTGAAGTCTATCAGAAAGATGAAGACCAGTGGCAAGTTGTAGATGGTGGTGTTGCTACTACTCTTACTAACAATGAAGCGCTTAATTCAATTACTTTAGAGGTTGTCGATGACGCCGGTTTCGCTGATAACGATATTATTGCAGTTGAACTATCAGACGGACAATTCGGATATGTTACAATTAACGGAACACCAGTCGCAAACGTTATTACATTGGACGCTCCGGGATTGCCTGTTAATGCTCTTACTGGTGATCGCGTTATTAAGCTTGGTTATCTTAATGGTAGTTCTGTCGCCCATGTTACCGCTAAGCCTATTCCTTGGGATGACTGGCTTGTGTTTACTAATGGCGTTAATTTTGTTATGCGTTTTGACCCGGCGACGAACGATATTGATAGCATATCTGGTATCACTAATGTCGTTTGCCAAACGTTGGAGATATATGATAACAGTCTCATTTTAGGAAACACTGTTGAGGCGGGTACAGCTTTTAAATATAGGTATAAGTATTGTGCTAAAGGTGA
>Ga0208454_1000159_pt1 | contig 46615 bp, 48 predicted proteins | sample EasRivMeERMZT100_FD_187530 | JGI IMG/M metagenome (GOLD analysis project Ga0208454, IMG submission 187530) | Soil microbial communities from meander-bound floodplain in the East River, Colorado, USA - East River MetaG ERMZT100 (SPAdes) (version 2) | ecosystem: Environmental > Terrestrial > Soil...
TCAGAATGGTAGAGGGGTGTTTAAAGTGTGCTACCCGTTTGCGGCTTTTTGCTATCCAGGTTTTTCTGAAAATGCAAAAGGCGTTGTGGATTACTCCCATTTATTGAAAGGTCGGGAAGTGCATGGATTTGGGCTGATTGATTCAAAAGAAGATGCCCATAGATTCTCACTCTTGGCAAATACGATTGGGGCTACGTAGTTTCTTCCTTCTTTTTCTTTGAGAGAACTTCCAATTTAGATACTCTAAGGTACTGAACAGCGATGGGGTCACCACCTTTAGGGACATGGACTTTTACCGATGGGCTACCTTTGGCGTAAACATGAGTGCCTTTCTTCAGCATTTCAAGTAACTCCTGACTATCAGAGTAATAAGCGCAATCAACCCATTGTTTCTTTTCCTCTTTGTTGCCGTCACGGTTGCGCCAGCTTTCGCTGTGACAGATTGAGAAGTTTATTATTTTCCTTCCCCCCGCATCGTTCATCACCGCATCAGCACCCAAGTTGCCGATCATAAAGAACTCTATCATAGGATTTTGGATTTTGTTTACAATTTACAGACTAGCAAGTCCTCTCTGCATAACCATAGCCCTTTTTCAAGTTCTACACCGCCCGCATCAGCAAGGCAAGTATCACCAACAGCTAAAATTGATTGTGAATCAGGGGAGATAGCCACGACCTCTACTCTTTTGTAATGGTCTTTGATTGTGTCAAGGATTAAACCGGCTACCGAAGTCTTTTCTACGTAAATGTCTTTTACAAGGATTTTGTTGCCTAAAGGTTGCATGATTTTCTAGGAGTTTGACAAATGTAAAAAAAATATCACAATTCAACGAAAAATATTAATTTTGACTAACTTACAGCCCATGTCTAGTCCAATATGCCTACAAAATAACATCTTAGTGGAATTGCCAAAGGCATTTCAGGATGAGTTAGTCACTTCCAATGGGATGAAGTTCTATCAGGATACTACCTTTCGCCCCGAATGGAATGTCACACTTCAAGGCAAAGTCACATCAATCCCTCAAAAAATAACTCAAGGCGATGGTAATATCCACTCTTTCGACCCCGACCGTCCACGCATAAGGCCAATAGTAAAAGTTGGCGATGAATTATTCTTCAGCTACACCGTAGTAATGAAGCGTTCCCAAACCGATAATGCCGGTGATATTTTCACAAGAGAAGACCCTATTAATCCTTATACTACCACATGGTTAAGTTATTCGGGATTGAGAATGATTCGGGTTTACTTGATGAATAATAAATGGGAGATTGGCTTATTGGATACCAAAACAAAAACATGGATTGATAAGCTAGTAGGTGGTGAAGGGGAAGTTGAAAGTTTCATGGGAAAGTATATGCCAACAGAAAATGTTGGCTTTAATTATAAGAACCTATTGCCGCATGATGGCAAAGACTATTGGATGGTTGATTATGCTTATGCTATAGCAATTAAAAGGGCAGAAGGCGTATTTGATATGATTGGTGATTATGTTTTAGTAGAACCAATCAGAGAGCCATTCAGAGGCACACATCAGGGCGTAATAGAAGTTTATGAAATAGAACAAGACAAAGACCACAGAGCCATCGGCAAAGTGCTATACATAGGTGAGCCACTTGCCGGTGATACCAAACTAAGTGTAAAGCCAAACGACATTATTTGTTCAGACATACGTTATGTTCAGAAGTATGAAATTGATGGAAAAGACTATTGGGTTATCCGTCAAAAGCACATTTACGGCAAACAGTCTGTAACAAATGACAATACAAGAGATATTTGATTTCATAGATGAAATGACGGCGCAAGAAAGAGGTGGGTTTAATACTCCCGCCGAAAAAGAGGCCGCACTTGATAGAGCAAGCATGACTATGTTTACGTTCTATCGGAAAATCTATGCTACATCAATTCAAGCCAAAGAAGCACTTTCTCCATTCAGAGTACGGTATGACTACGTAACCGATGGTAGCGGGGAAATCACCCTTACCGCCGGTCAGGAATTTGTATCATTGCTATCAATGGACGTAACGATTAATGACCCCGATAGCCCTTCAGGATTTGACCCCGACAGAAGATTCCCCGTATCATTCCCAAATGAAGATGAACTTGCTGATAGGTTAAATTCCCAAACAAAGCAACCGACAAGAACAGCACCCATAGCCGACATAATAGATGTTGGCTATTATAATCTTTACCCGCAAGTAGTTCATGCTGGAACAATACGTTTCTTAAAAAGACCGGCCAAGCCCGTATATGGTTACACGCAAGCAGGTAGGGTTATAACATACGACCCGAATACATCAACGCAACTAGAATGGACTGAACCTTATTTGAATGATGTAATATTTCTTGCATTGAGATTCTTGGGCGTTAATCTAAGTAATGAGTATTTGAATGAAGTGATGACACAGTATCTAAATGAAAAATAATGGCAACACTATACTCAATATCTGAACAAGTTAGGTCAATGCTGCAAGGCGGTGATGCCCCACAAGCCCCCAAGTTTGAAATGGAGGAAGTGAAAAGATTCATCATTCAAGTTATCAATGGGATGTTGAAAACGCAACACCTAACCGATGAAATGTCAGGCGGTGAAGCAATTCCAGATGGAACTATTTTAGCGGAGTACGATAACGTAGCAGTAGAAAGCTACAAGAATAGCGCAAGAGCAGAACTACCAGCAATGCCAATTAAACTACCAAGAGGCATGGGCATATACCATGTAAGTAAAACAGATGATATATTCAAAGGCTTTATCCCATTTGGTGCAGGGGAATTACAGATGATAGGGCAAGAGCCATTAATAGGAGATATAGATGGACAAGTAGGTTACGAACAAAGGGGCAAGTATATTTATTTCAATAGAGACATAACAGGCAATGATGAAGTGTATGCCATCAATGAAGTGTATATGCTTTTAGCCGTAAAAGATTTATCGCTATATGGGGATTTTGATCTACTACCTATCAGTGGCTCTATGGAATCCGATGTTATTATGGCTACTTATCAAATGCTGTCTGCGCAAATGCCGTCGAACAAAAAAGTTGATGTAATTAATAAACAGGAGGTTCAGCAATGAGAGTTATAAATTTGGATGCCGTTACCCGCAGCACTCTTAGCAGGTTACGTAAGCCCATCCACTATTACTATCAATTTTTAAAAACATCTTCGGATTGTTTGCGAGAATTAATTTTCGATACACTGCAAATACAAAATACTGTCCGATTGCCACTCAATGAATTTTATGAAGCCGAAATACCACCCGACTATGTTGACTTCATTAAAGTAGGGGTGCAAGCGGGGCAATATTCAAGACCATTGGTAAGCAGGCATACAATAAACAACTTAGCCAACTTCAACCCAACAACGGGCGTTCAAATAAACTATCCCAATTATGACTACGGAGATGTAGATGAATTTGGTAATCTGTTTCAATGGTGGGGTATCAACATAAATTCACAAGGGGAAAATACAGGAGGCTATTACGGCATTGGCGCAGGTAGTGAACCCGATACTTTCAAGATCATTCCAGAAAGAAACGTTATCCAATGTAATAGTCAAATCGGCTGCACCAAGATTGTCTTAGAATATATCAGTGATGGCACATTCGCTAATTCAGCAACCAAGATTCCGGTGTATGCACAAAAGACAATCGAAGAATATAACATTTGGCAGTTCAAAGAAAACAGTAAATCATACGGGGCGCAAGATGCACAATTAGCCAAATCGCTCTTTGAAAGGCAGCATGAGATATTGAGGGCAAGGAAGAATAATCTTACCCCAGAACTTTTAAACAGAATAATCAATAGAAATACTAAAGCATCAATCAAATGATTGAAAACCAAGAAATATGGAAGCCGGTTGTCGGCTTTGAGGGGATATATGAAATATCCTCTTTTGGTAACATTAGGAAAATATCGGCTACTAAGTTTGAGAGAAAATCTGTTGGTAATTTAGTCCCGTACCTTAATAAGTTCTATTTAAGAATTTACCTAACAGGCGGCGGGGGGAAGTTTCGTCATGCCAAAATTCACAGACTTGTTGCGGAAGCGTTTATACCCAACCCAGAAAACAAGCCGCAGGTGAACCATATTAACTGCATAAAAACAGACAACAGGGTTGAAAACTTAGAGTGGGCGACAAATTCAGACAATCAACTTCACGCATATGCGAATGGTTTACAGCCTAAGCGAAATGGCGGTTGGGTAATAAAGGATAAATCAAGAAACTTTAAAGCCAAAAGAATACTCAATATGGAGACAGGGGAGAGATTTTTAAGTATTCGTGATGCTGCCGACAGCGTTGGAATGAGTAAATATGTATTAAGTCAGAGTTTAAGAGGTACTACCAAAAAAGACTTCGGATTTGCGTATGCAACAGATATTTAAAAAGTTATTAAATAACGGCATTGACAGCGACAGCGCAGAGTTTCTTGTGCCGCCCAATAGCTTTATATCTGGATATAATGTTCGCATTGGTGGTACAACAGATTTAGGTGGTGTTGGGTATATCGAATCTATCCTTGAAAATGTAGAGAAGTTTCACGTACTTTCTTCCGGTGGTAATGATACAAGAATAGGCTTTGCAGCAAGTGATGAAGAAGGGTGGATTGTAAAATTTAATTATAATGATGCAGGTAATCATGGAATATTTCTTTATAGTCTCTATCTTGAAACATGGTATGACTTGCTCTTGGAAGCAGATGTTACCGGAGGATTGGGCTTCCAAAAAAATGAACTCATCCACAGCGCAAGAATTGAGAATGGGATTTTGTATTGGTGCAATAGCGAAACAAGCGAACCGAGAAAATTAAATATCCGTTCTGCCGTAAATCTCTACACCCCCGGTGTTTATCCAGAGAACTACACCTATACAAGTCCCATTTCTCAAAATGTCTTGTATTGGATTCGCAGACAACCAGGATTACCGCCATCGCAAGAAAAACAAACGGATAGCCCCGGCCTGAATAACTTTACCAAGAATGAAGGCTTTTGGTTTTCATACAGGTATATTTATCGGGATTATGAAATTTCAACGCTATCTGGGTTATCCACACTTGCTAATTACAATACCGAAGATGAGGGTTACAACTATATCCATGTTGAAATACCAATATTAGAACAAATTGAGCAAGATGTTTTGCAAGTTGACTTAGTAGTTAAGTACGCTAATAGCGGTAAATTATTCGTCATAAAATCATGGAACAAAAATATCCCCGCCGATGCTGCTTTAATCGTAGCGCATAATGACGGGAGCGCTAACCTATATTTTGATTACGCCAATGATTTTACCGGCATTGCATTGGATGATGCCTATTCGGTAAAGCCTTATGATAGCGTTCCAATCTACGCTCAAACAATAGAGATAGCAAGGAACAGGTCTTTCATGATGAATTATACCATTGGGTATGATACGCCAATTACTACATCGCTGAACGCAACATTTCAAACGCAAACTGAAGGAGCAACGGCAACAGGGACGTTTTGGCAAATACAATGGAGGCCATCGCCATTTGGAAGCCCAGATTTATACTATGTAGTGGATATACAAAATATTGGTGTTTATTCAGGGTATTATGGCGTGCTACCTTACCCCGGCCCGTATGGGCCAGCCGCCGTCCCGCCTATACTGCCTACTACTCTTGATTACCCAACCGAATTAGTTTTTATAGGGGATAGCTATAGTGCAATTTTACTGTATTTTAGTTTTAACCCAGGCGATGTAATAGGCTTCGTCCAAACGATATATACTACCGATATTACAAACCCACCTACTGTAATATCTCTTGTTGGTTCTACCGCATTTAAAAGTGATGCTTCCTATCAACCCGCTGTGGTATTCTATGACCATGCAGGAAGAAAGTGCGGAGTATTCACAAGAGATGACCTGATTATAACCACCCCTGACCGGGATTATGATACCATTACCTATACAACGGCGATGAACTGGACGTTAGATAATACGCTTGCTGTAAATGAAATACCAGAGTGGGCGTATTATTATTCAGTTGTTGTTACGAAATGCTTGAGGACAAGATTCTTTCTTGAGGCGAAAGTTAAAAATTTAACCTACGCAACAAAGGACGAAGATGGGTTGTATATTTTTGATACAGCATCGTATTCAGCAGAACTCAATGGTATAGCTGTTGACATTACAATGCTGAATAGTTATGGCATGGGTTATACGTTTGCCGATGGTGATTTTATTAAACTTTATATTGACGGCGCAGCAGTAGTTCATACTCTTTCAATAGTTGCCCAACAAGGGAATTTTGTTGTTTGTGAATTAAAGGATATTGGGGCTATTGGGAATGACGCAACGCCATTCTTAACTTGTTTGTTTGAAATCTACACGCCTTACCGCCCATCAACCGATGAGCCATTCTATGAGGTTGCTCAAACATTCGCTATTAATAACCCAACAGAAAGTGGCAGAGAATACAGCACATTGGCCGGTTCAATAAGAGGGGATATAACCTTACTGAATAGAAGTGATGGTAGCGTTGACTACCTTACAGAAAATATGTCTCCTAATGATAAGTACCCGTATAGATGGAATACTGATTCAGGGAGGCCAAACTTCATTGATGACATTGGGCAAGAAGTAAAGACAAATGAAATAGCGTATAGCGATGTATTAATTCAAGGGACAAGAACGAATGGGCTTTCCACCTTTGAAGCATTAAATACAAAAGATATTCCTATTGAATGTGGGGATGGTATAAAATTACAAGTAGCCGATAAGATAACAGAGCAAGGGAACATCATGCTTGCAATATGTGTGAATGAAACAGTATCGCTTTATTTGAGTGAAGCGCAGTTGTTGGGTTCAACCGGCAATGCCTTCCTTGCACAAGCAGCAGATGTAATTGGTACGGTTAATGTATTGCAAGGCTCTTTTGGTTCAATGAATCCAGAAAGCGTTGTGGTATTGAGAGGACAAGTATTTTTCTATTGCTTGATTAAAGGGTGTTTTGTAAGATATTCAAATGCTGGATTATTCCCGATTAGCGATTATGGCATGAAGCGGGTGTCACATTTATTCTCCCAAGCCTATGCTGAAATGACGGAAGAAGAAATTGAGGAATTGGGCAGTAGGCCGTTTGTATTTGGTGGAGTTGACCCTTACCATTTAGAAGTTTATTGGTCAATCCCAAGCACAACAGAAGTGCCGCCCAAAGGCTATCTCCCAAGCTATGAATCTCCCGAACCACAAATAATTTATCCATTCGATATTTACGATGGGGTGGGTAAGGTATTGGTGTTTAAAACAGCCCAAAACCGTTGGGCAACCCCTCACAGATACGAAACAGAAGGCTTTGTTGACATAAGAGATTACCTGTTCAGCGCAAAGAACGGGGCTATGTACCAACACAATTACGACAATGGTACAGACGACACTTATAGCAAGTGGTATGGCGAAGAAGTAAAGCCAGAAATCGGCTTTATTGTAAATGATGAGCCAAATATTGTAAAACAATTTCTAACTTTGAGTGTTGAGGGGAATATTCAGCCTACCTTTTGTATAGCCCTAGTGGAGTACCCCAACGAACAAATTACAGACATTACAGATGAATGGGTAACCCGTGAAGGCGTTTTCTACGCAAAATTATTAAGAGATAAATTGTCGCCGAATGTTTCAGGAACATACGACGAAAAGTTATATACGGGTGATAGATTGAGAAGTAATTGGATGAAAGTGTATGTGGAATTTGACACAAGAGAGTTATTGCAAGTAAGATTTTTTAACGCCGGTGCGTTTCCAGATGCCGGTCATAAAACATAAATTATGGGACTATTTTCAATGATTGGTAATTTCATTACCGCAGGGAAGCAGAATAAAATGGCTAAAAAGATTAACCCCGTAAACACAAATTACGAGACAAGTCAGCCAATACAAGACCTCTATGCCGAAGGTAATAACCTTTATCAAGGCAGAATGGAAGGAGCGAATGTTGCTCAACAAAACCTACTCAATGCCGGTGCAAATTTCAATGCAGGTGTTGATAGGAGTGCAACAAGCGGTTCACAAGCGATAGCAGCAAAGGCAGCAGGTCTTGGTTCAACCAATCAAGGGTTCGCTGATTTGGCACAACAAGAGGCACAAAATAAATTACAAAGGTTCGGCATCAAATCTCAAGTATCTCAACTAATGGCAAGAGAAGGGGATAAAGTTTATGAAGATAAATTGAGAAACTATTACGACGATCTTAATTACAAAAGAGCATTAGAAGGTTCAGCAATGCAGAATAAAGCAAATGCGTGGGGTGGCATTGACGACCTTGTAAATACAGGCGTTTCTTTACTTTCCCCCGGTGGTGCATTTAGTGGTGTATTTGGTGGTAAGAGTGGTCAAGCCGGTGGCCCACCAATGCCCGACTTAGGCGGTGGAGGGCCGGGACGAAATTGGCAAACAAATGCGGCAAGAAATTATAGACCCGGTTAATAATTAAATAAAATGGCAGGAGTACAAAATCAAATCGGCATAGGTTCAGCACAGGTATTACCTGAAGGGCCATCCCATATGCCACTTGCTCAACAGTTATTTCGCCAAAAGGCATACCAAGATGAGCAAGACAGGTATAACCAACGCTTGAAAGAGCAAAACAATAAAGACCTATATGGTTTAATTGGTGATGCCCTTAACCTAAAAGATTTCAACCCTGTTATCCATGATAGAGTAAAACAAGCACAAATTAAATTAGCTGAAAAGATAAAATTAGAAAATCCATCCTATGCAGATACTTACTTAGCAGCACAAAACGAAGCGGCAACTTTAGGTCAAGTAAGTCAAGGGCTAAATCAAGCCGATCAAATCATTGCAGCTACCAAGAAAGAGTACGAGCCGGATAAGAGAATCAATGCCGCCAATGTAGAGGGGATAGCTAGGAAAATGATTTTGGATGATTTAAAAGCCAACGGTAAAATTGACCCGTCAAGAAATTATTTCGATGAAGCATTAAATAAGCATCCAGAATTTGCACTAACCGATAAATCCGATTACACCGTAACTAAATTTATACCAGAAGAAAAACAATCTCTTTCCGGCAAGTATAGCGAAACGAATAGGCAAGGCGCAATGGATAAGTTCGATTGGAAGGCTGAAACCTATCCAGTCTATTATGATTTCAAAGACAATGGAGAGCAAGCAGCACCAACCATAACAACAAGGTCGGAGGGTTCTGGATTAAAAGATAAAGATGGTAAGGAAGTCCCAATGCTTTCAGAAGATGCCTACGGTAGGTTTAAGGCAACGGCATCAAATGTTGCAGCACTAAATTTAAGGTTGAAAAAACAATACGGCGATACGCTTGATTTACAAAGTGAGCAAGCCGACAAGTTAAGAAGAATCGAAGCCTATAAAGATGTTGAAAGGCAGAAGCCAAGAGTTAATACATCAAGGGTTGAAAGGGAAGCCCCGCAAAGATCACACAGTTTCTATTTCGGGAGTGGCTACGGGCAAACCCCACAAGGGCAAACACAAGGTAATGCCTTTGATGATATACCGGATGGCGATTACGGGACTACGGTAGTGAAAGATGGGGCTATTTATGACAAAGAAGGGAACCCCAAAAATGGCGTTGTATTTATTAAAGGAGATAGAGTACCAGCGTCAGTAAAAGCTGCTCTTAAGGCAGGCGGGATAAATCCAGATATGTTGATTGGTGGTGTTAATGCAGAAGTGAAAGACGGGAAGATAGTAGCCATGAGCAATAAAAATATTGGTACAGTATCAAGGCAATCAATGGAGGGGGTGTTCCAACCAAAAGCGGATACAGAGCCACTAAAAGGGCAAAAGCTACAATTTGCAGAGGGGAGTACGCCAAAAGGTGGGAGCGCAACGTATAACATCAAAGGAAAGAAATATTCAGAGCAAGACTTATTAGACATGGGGTACACAGTTGACCAAATAAAGAAATATAAAACTAAGTGACCACTAAAACATACGATAAAGACCCGTTAGGAATTTTAGGTGATGAGCCAACGAATGACCCGTTGGGAATACTTGAGCCAACCGTAAAAAAAAAAGATGGTGGCATCGTATCTTCCCCTACATCATCAGAATCACCATCACAAGAAGATAAGAGGCTTTTTGGGTATAGGACATTATTTAAAGACACTAATGAAGAAAAGGGTAAATTCATTAAGCCATTACCTGTTCCCAAAACAATAGAAAGCGGGGTTAAGCAAGACAAGAAGAAAGATACAGGTGTAGCCGGACGCTTATTTAATGGGTTGGTTGAACTCGTTTCAAAAACAGCCGGAGGGATTGCGGACGCATCAAATACAATTACAGACATAGGGGGTGAGTTGTTGGATAAGGCGCAAGGGACTGAAGGGTTTTCAAAATACAGAAAAGAAGCCCAACCGCTAAGACTGCCGGAAGGTAAAGACGTTAGGGCTGATATAGAAGGTAAGTTAAAGGTAAACACCGAATACGAAGCTCCAACATTTGATGTTACCGATGGCGTTCAAGCATCCGACATTGAATCATTGGCTGTGCAAGCCCCAGAACAATTAGCGGGGATGCTCATGGGATTAGTAACTGGCGGTCAGTCATATTTCTATCAGTCAGTAAGTGATAACTCAAAGGAATTAGATAAGATACCTGAAGCTGCAAAACTTTCAGCAGGGGAAAAATTTGGATATTTATATATTCAAGGGGCAGTTCAAGCGGCGCTTGAAAAATTTTCTATTGATAAGATGTTCAAATCAACGGGGCTTTCTAAAAAAGCAGCCGACAAAATAACTAATGAAATCATAGATGAATTTGCAAAAAAAGGAAAGAAAGCAACAGCAAAAGAGATTGAAGATTTGGCCTTTAAAAAAGCGTCGTCATTTGCTACCAAAGCCAAGAATGTAGGCATTAAGGGTGGAGTTTCAGGCGTAGTTGAAGGGGTGACAGAAGGCGCACAAACCGGAGCATCTGAAGGTAATAAAATTGCTTTAAACAAAATAACTGGGAAGAAAATATTTGATGAAAAGGATATTGTTACTAACCTAGCTAAGAATGTAATTAATTCTGCCGTTCAAGGTAAAGTAATTGGCGGTGTTGTTGGGGGCGGTGTCGGGGCGTTGCAAAACACAAACAAAGCCATCCGTAGTAAAATTGCACAAGCCCAATCGCCCGAAGATTTCCAAAAGCTACAAGGTGAAATTGCGCAGCAAGTGGAGTTGGGTAATATCACTCAAGAGGAAGCGGAAGCCGCCAATATCACAGCACAACAGTATGCAGAAATAGCGGCAAAGATTCCAGAAACAGTAGATGCGGAAAGGAAGTATGCACTCATGGGGGGCATTGAACAAAGAGAAGGGCTTAAAAATGAGATAGCAGAAGTTAATTCTGAATTAGGCTATCTTGATGAAGCCTTTCATGAAGAACCGTTAGCAAGAATTGATTTACTGAAAGCCAAACTTGAGCAAACAAATGACTATATAGATGGTATTGTTAGCGGCAAGAAAACTACGTATAAGAAAGAAGGCGACCAATATTTCAAAACAGATGGCAAAGGGGAAGTAAGCCAAATATCAAAAGAGCATTACGATGCCGGTGTTGCAGTGAGGGAAGAAGAAGCAGCCAAAAATAAGAAGCCAGAAATAAACCCACAAGACCAAAAGACATTTACATTTACTCATGATGAAGATGTTCCGGCAGAATTAGAAAATGTTAAGCCAATTCATGTTCAAGAAATAAGTACACCCGAAGGCAATAAGGTTGAGGTAACATATTCAGGGGAACAATTAATTAAGGCGGGGTTGGCGAAAGTGGTTGAAGTGCAGGAAGAACCTATAACGTTTACAGAACAAGAGCAAGATGCACTTAAAGGGATACAAGAAGGCGATTTTAAGGGGACTGGCGTTTCTACATGGACTAATATCATACAAGACCCCAACGCATCGAATAAAGATAAAAAGCAAGCATTAAAGGAGCTATACGAGCAATTAACAGCCAAAGGAACGGAGGCGGTAGTTGGCGAAGCATTAGGCAAAAAGGCTGACTTAATCTATGATTTAAACTACGAAGCCCCAACCGAAAGTGCAGAATTGCAGAAAGCTCTTTCTCCTATGGAAACCCAAGCAGTCGAACAATCAGAAGGTGCGGCTGAAAATGTCGTGCCTTCTACTTTTGAAAATGTGGAAAGTACATCGAAAGCCCTTCATGAGAATAATCTAGTAAAAGAATTGATAAATTCCCATGATCTTGGTAAGGAAATGTATGACAGACTACCATCATCTGACGATTACAGTAAAAAAAACAAGGAGCTTTATAAGTCAATGTGGGATGGGGAGATAACAAGGGAGGAGTACAAAAGAATTATTGATGAAGAATACTCTAAGCTACAAAAGAAAAAAGCAGATTTCATTTCAGAAGAATATCATAAAGCTAAAAAAGATGGCAGCAATCCAGCATTAGTACAATCTGTTGAAAAACTTCTTACACCACAACAACAAACATCCAAAGGGGGTAATGTCGTGCCTTCTACTTTAAAAGATGAGCCAAAGAAACTGACTTTAAAACTTTCTGGCAAATTCGCAAATACGGAAGCTGCCGATAATGCCATAAAAGAAGTGTATGAATTGGGGGAAATAAATCAATTTAATGAAAAGCAAGTAGTAATAGATGGGGTTAAAATAAATGCAGAAAGAGATGGCGGTAAGATTTGGCTTAAAGAAATATCGGCAATAGAGCAAGGTAAGGGTAATGGGACAAAAGTGTTGAATAAGATAAAGGATGTAGCGGATAAAAACAATGTAGATATTGTACTGCACCCAACCGCTATTAAAAATACTTCCGAAGCCGACTTGATTAAATGGTATAAGAAGAATGGGTTTGAAGATTACACACAAGGTAGATTAATTTATAAATCAAAGGTAGCTCAAACTGAAAACACTACCGGCTTAGTACCGACGACTGAATCTAATTCGTCGCTTGAAGAAATCGGAGATGCCGGAGCTTCCAAACAACAAACATCCAATGAAACAAAACAACCAGAAGGGGGAACACCAACTCAACCCCCCCCAACAGATCAAGGAAAAGGAGTAGAACCGCCGCCAGCAGGAACGCCACCCGTAGAAGAAGGTAAAGGCGACAAGGATAAAGGGAATAAGGCTTTAGCTAATAGATTAGTGGATGCTGAAAAAGTACCGGAAGCGGCCAAGCAAGGCATACGTGAAAAAGGATTATCCTATGAGCCGCAGAGCCAAGAAGAAGCCCAGAAGTTAGCCAATGCCATAATAGATGAAGTAGGTATTGACGAAGCCGTATTGAGAGCAAGAGCGCAAGAATTTGGTGGGGATGTAAATACATTAGTGCAAACACAAGCATTGAATAGGTTGGCTGAAATGTCAGAGAAGGAAACTGAACCCGATAAGAAATTAGAGCATGACTTGAAGTTTGCAGAAATAGGTATTCAGTTGGATGAATGGCTACGCAAGCAAGGTCGTGGTATATCAGCCTTAAACTATTTCTATAAAAAATCTCCATTAGGTATGCAGATAGTGGAGAATACAAGGCGCAAGCAAGATTTTGAAGAATGGTCAAAGCCAAAAGATAAGTCATGGAAAGAGTTCTTTGATGAAATGATGAAAGAGCCGGAGTTTGAAAGTTTGGTGAAAGAGGAAGTAAAAAAAGAACGTGCTGAAGAAAGGAAAGCCAAGAAAGATAAAGTACATAAGTCTATTGATGATTTGGCAAAGAAGTGGGCGGATAAGTTAAAGCCTAAAGGCGGTAATGAAGATATACAAAAGCAAGGTATAGGTATTGATGAAATAATGAAGGCCGCAACAACAGCCATCAAAGCAGCCTATGATGCCGGTGAAGCCGTTGCCAAAATCGTACAAGATGCCATTAATTATATATCAGAACAAATCGGCCATGACCAATGGGGTACAGAAGATTTTAGAGCAGAGTGGGAGCAGAAGTTAAGAGATAAGGCCGCTAAGAAAGCACTAACCGATGAAGAAGTAAAGGCAAGAGTTCTTGATAGGTTTAAGAATAAATTAAAAGGGCTATCTGATTCACAAAAAGAGGAAGTGGTAAGAAAGTCCTTTAAGAAGATAGTAGAGAGCGGTGGATTGGATTATCAAGAGTTCAAAGATATTATTTCAGATATTACCGGCAGAGGCCCAATGTCAGAAGAGGAAGCCACCAAACTGAAAGACCTTGTTACGGCAATCAATTCAGTTGAAGATGCAGCCGTAGAAGCAAGGAAAACAAGAACAGCCGGTGCGTTAAAGAAATTTAAAGAGCAGCAGCTAAAGGCGGGTAAGGCATCAAAGGATTTGAACAAACTTCTCTACAATAAGCCAAACGTAATAAAGAGGCTAACATCCATCATGCAGTTAAATACATTAGGTATTCCTGCATTGGTGAACAACCCTATTTATAATATATGGAATCAGACAACATTGAGATTCCCAATAGGCGTAGTGAATACTTTGGTGGATGGTACTATTTCAGCCATTTCAAAAGTAATGGGCAGAGAATATACTTCTGAAACAAGCCTTATATCATTAGATAAGTATTGGCTAAGAACGCAGAAGGAATTTTTCAGCAAGTTAGGGTTAGGATTGAAGGAAGGTGGCTTGCAATTTGTAACCGGACTTGACCGCCAGGATTATACTCAAAAAGAATTATACGGCCAACAGATAAGGCCACTTAGTTCAGCCAAAGATTTATTCCTTTGGGCAACGGGTAAAAAGCCATTATCGGGAGCGCAAATAGTTGATAAAGGTTTGCAAGCATCCCCTATTGGATGGATAGCTGAAGGGATTGCACGTGTGTTGAACTTAGGTGATAAGCCGCAACGTTTCGCAGCAGAGGGGGCGCAAGCAGCAGCATTTTCAAAAGCATTAGGCATAAGTGATGTTGACTATAAATTATTCATTGAATTCCCAAGAGAAGAAGCGTATCGTCAGTTTATAGCGAAAGGATTAAGCGAAGCAGAGGCGGGTAAGAAAGCCGACTATATAAGAGATACCATTGTAAAGGAAGGCCAACGTTCAACATTTCAGCAAGATAATGTACTGAATGATATTTTAAACAAGATATTCGGCGGTGAGCAAAGCGGGGCGGGTAGTTTAGCTAAAGCAGTTGCGGTATCCCCGTATGTCAAAATACCTTCCAATGCTTTTTGGTCTTATTTTAATTTAGTAAATCCAGAGGTAGCATTACTGCAAGCGGCATACTATGGTACAAAAGCAGCAGCAAGAGCCAAGAACCCTAACGCTAGATTTCCGTATGATAAGTCAGGGGCATCAGCAGCGAAAGATTTACATGAAGCTAAGTATTGGTTCGCCCATGCAGCCGTAGGTATAGCAATGAGGTCGGTAGTAACATCAATGGTGTTGGCGGGAATATTCCGTTCATCTAATGATGATGACGATACTAAGAAAGAAAGACAAGGTGAGCAGAATTTTGAAGCGCAAGGTACAATCAATGTTACAAAACTTAACGCATGGCTAAGAGGCGATGACCCAAGTAAAATAAAGGGCGGTCTATTGGTGAGCAATCGTTGGGGTGGTCATTGGGGAACAGTCGGTAATACTGTTGCTAAGAGGTATGAAAACATGACACCCGAACAAAAAGAGAATGGTGATTCCTATTTCAATATGTTAATGGGTAATCTTGAATTATCATCATTGAAAGAAATGGAGCAAGGCGTATTTGGCAATACATCAGCATTGTTATCAGCAGCACAAAACCCCGATTATTTTTTAAGAGGTTGGGGGGTGAATACATTGAATATGTTTACCAACATCGTTCATCCAGCCGCCTTTGCTCAAATATCAAGAGCGCAAATACCATACGTATCACAAACCAAAGCAGATACATTTGGTGAGCAGATAAAGAATAGTATGCTCCAACGTTCAAGTTGGTTAAGAGCAGCAACGGGGGCTAATCCTACTGCAAAGATTGGTATTTGGGGAGATAAGATAGACAGACCTGATAACGTAGCTATGAGGTTATTCGGGTTCAGTAATGTAAACAAGGATGCCTTTGCAAGACCAATATACGATGATGTAGTAAGGACGGGAGATATTGGTTACTTCCCACCAGCAGTACCACCAAGATTAAACAACCAAAAACTAAATACAGAGCAAACATTAAAGTTAGAAGAATATGTAGGGCAAGCAAGAAAAGGATATATAGCCCCGTATGTTAATGACCAAGCAATAATTGAAGGGTTTGATGTTAAGTACAGCCAATTATCCGACGACGATAAAAAGTATATGCTCCAATATTTGTATGGTAAAGGCAAAGATGATGGTGAAGAAAGATTTTATAACGACTACCCACAATTCAGGCCAGCAGAAGTAGAGAAAGATTATGAAGCGGAACAACAGAAAAGCATTTTTAAATTATTACAAAAATACAAATGAACTTCGGAGAATTACTAATGGCAAACAGTTCCTTTGGTGATGAAATAGACCCAAAGGGTAAAAAGAAGCCGCCTACTATTGGGGATGAAATGAAAGTACTTGCCAGGAGAAATTTAAAGTATGATAATAAAAATTCTTTGGATTTAGCCAGGTCTGCAAGTAAATATTCAGGAGTCAACCCTGCACTACTTTTATCATCTGCTTACCAAGAGGGGATGAATCAAGCCGTTTCAAAGCAGGGTGTGTCAGAAGCGTATGCTGCCGCTAAAGTCCCATCGGATTATCCGGTTGACGCTTTCTTCCATTACGGCATTGATAGTTTTTCAGATTACCTACCAAGTATAAAGCAGTATCTACCAAAAGATTTTACAGAAGATAGGTATAAGGTATTCCCTGCTTCAAATGAAGTTGATGAAAAGACATGGGCTAAACAAAACATACCACTACTACAACAACAAGGGTTACTTCCAAAAAACTTTGAATTTGACTTCTATAAAAACATGGAAGATGTTTACAATGCTTCTGATAAATATAAAGGCAAAGTGCCATTATCTAAAATGGCACAATCAGCGCATCCGGCAGCATTTAAAACCAACGAAGATGCACTAATAGTAAAGGCCGCTATACTAAAGAGTACTATGAATGAAATAGATCAGTATGCAAAGAAAAAAGGGTTAGTGTTAGATGACGAATCAAGAAACTACTTTACATTGGCGAGGTACAATGCAAGCCCTAAAACATCTTACGCAATGATTGATGAGTTTGCGGCAGCAAAAGATAAAAAGGCTTTCTTAAAGCAAGGTGTTTATAAAAACAAGTATGCAGGTGGTGTTCATAAAAATATTTCCCCAAGAATTGAAAGCATGGGGGTAGCCCAATCATTATTAGACGAACCACAAATACCAATTACACAATGACACAATCTGAAAAAGAACGGCTTGAAGCCTTATTAAAGAAACTAAAAGAAAAGCAACGTCCTGACTTATCAGTTAAGACACAAATACATTCTATTGAAGAACTTTTAAAAAGAAAAGCATGACCGAATTAGAACAGTTAAAACAAAAGGTTGCCGACTATGAATCAGTATTAGGGATAGCCGACAATGACATTGCAAAGAAAGCGTTTTTCTCACTATGTAGAATTGCAGATCAGCAAACTGCTAGGCTAAATGTATTTGATTTAAAACATGAGATAGGGCAAAACCCAAAAGACGACAAGGTTTATGACAGGGTAATGGAAATAGTAGTAAAGATGCCAAAGATGATTTCTGACATTCATTCATTGAGAAAGGAATTAGGAATTACAAATAAGCAGATTGAAGAAGCATTTGTTGAAGGGATAGCTGAAAAAAGAAATTAATGCCGCAACTATTAAACATATACGGGACTAATATAACGCTGCCTGAATTAAAGCAAGGGGAGTTTGTTGAGAATTGGGGTACTAACGACCCGAAGGAACAGTATTGGCGTAGAAAAGAATTGCCCGAAATGTTTGATGATGTTAAGTTCGATACAGACGGGGCTGCTATACTTAACCCAGAACAGAAAGCGTATGCGGCAGAGGAAGTTCGCAGATGTAAGAGAGGGTTTTGGTTTTACATCAAAGGAGTGCCAACGTATATAACCGGTAAAAATTATTTCTACCTACAATGGTGGAAACTGGAAGATGATATTTACCCCGATTACAGAAGTGCAGATAGAAGATACTTTTTGTTTTTAAATTATTGGCATAGCGTATTATGGTGTTTAGGTGTTGGTCGTGGTAAGAAAAGGCGTGAAGGCGCATCATCTCAATCATGCTCCAACTTAATCCATGAGTGTATATTTTATACCAATTCTAATTGCGGCCTTGTAAGTAAAACATTACAGGATAGTAGGGATACATTCACAGACATGGTTGCATTTGGTTATAACCAGTTGCCAGTATTCTTAAAGCCAAAGCAATTAAACAAGCCGGATAGTGTAAGTGAATTAGTCTTTGATGTTAAGCCGGAGAAAGGCGTAGTAAAGAATACAAAAGGCCATCGTTCTAAAGTAAACTTTCGTGCGCCTGTTGAAAATGCCTATGATAGAGGTCGTATGAGTTGGGTATTAGGGGATGAAGGCGGTAAGTGGCCTAATGAAGTGAAGTTCTCAAAGTTCATATCGAAGGTGTCAAAAACAATGGTGAAAGGTGCGAAGCGTGTAGGCTTTGCCGAATGTCCATCTACGGTAAATGAATTAACAAAAGGCGGTGGTATAGAGTACAAAAAGTTCTGGGAAGGTTCAGACCAATTCATCCATAACGGTAAGAAAACACCACTAAGGTTTGTTACCTACTTTACAGCAGCCTATGACAACTACGAAGGCTTCATTGATAAGTATGGTGAAAGTGTTATTGAAGCCCCCGACAAAGAAACATACGATTGGCTTGTAGCAAATTGGGTAGTTAAAGACCCAACCACAGGAGATACAGTAAGTGAAATAGATGAAGAAGATATTCGGTTAGGGGCAAGAGCGTATATATTCAAAAGAAGGGAAGGACTTGATGGTGATTTGTTGGAGGAAGAAATAAGACAGAATCCAACGACAGTAAAAGAAATGTTTGAAGCTGCCAATACGGGTTGCTTATTCAATTCTTACAAACTTAACCAACGAAAAGATTTATTAAAAATTCACCAAAAAGATTTGATTGAAAGAGGGAACTTTATTTGGAAAGACGGGACAAGGGATACTAAAGTAGAGTGGTTTGCAGACCCCAATGGGAAGTGGGAAGTAGTGAAAGAGTTCATGTATGATTTCATGAAAGAGAAGCAAAGGTTCAAAGAAGGCCAAGTAATAAAGTATAACGATTCAAACGCTACATTTAAAAGAGGTGGATTATTCATACCCGTTAATGACCATAGATTCGGCGGCGCTACTGACCCCTATGACCATGACACCGTAGATGATAACAGAAGGTCACAAGCAGGTAGTCTTATCAAGCAGAAAACAAATTTGGATAACTTTGATGATAAATTCGCATGGTGTGATGTATGCAGATACATAGCAAGACCGGCAACGGCAGAGTTAATGTATGAGGATATTTTGATGCAGCACTTCTTTTTTAGTTGCCGTATGCTCCCTGAAACACAAAAGCCGGGAATCATGAGGTACTTTAGAAACAGGGGCTATGCTGCATTTTTGATGATACTGCCCGGTTACACAGAACCAGGGATTCCATCAACGCCGGAGAATAAGCAAACGGGGTGTGAGTTTACAGAGTATGATGTAGAAATGAGAATTGACAAATACTATTTTATAGACGTAATAGATGACTTGCTAAACCTTGATATAAAGAAAACACAAAAGTACGACTTAGGAATGGCTAAACTTTGGACAGAAGTAGCTTGCTTAAATAAGATGTATGAAAAACCTGCCAATAGTAATGTAGTTGACGTATCCAATTTATTTAAACAATACAAAGTAAAATCAGCATGATAAGTAGTAACCAATACACCAACGTCCCTTTCCCGAAAGGAAATATTAACCCTGAATTAAAAGACGGGAAGTGGCTTTTGCAATATACAAAAGCAGCATGGGGGGAATGTGCAGGGTATAACATCTTTTATCATGCTAGGGAAACCTACGCAGAGTATAGAAGCTATGCTTACGGAAGGCAAACCATTGACAGGTACAAGCCAGCATTAGGGATAGACAAAGCCGCCGATGCAAGCCCTCTTAATATTACATGGGGTGTGCGTCCTGTACTAAGTAAGTACATGGATATTATCACTTCCATTATGATGAATGTTGGTAGGAAGGCGATAGCTACACCTATTGATGCTCTTGCAAAAGATAAAGCCGACCAATACTTTGCAGATGTACGTGCGAAGATATTAATGAGAGATGCTTTAATGCAAACGAATCCTGAATTAGCCGAAAGCCCTTATCTGAAACCAGAGCCAGGTGAACCCGAAAACATGGAAGAGCTTGAGATGCAGATGAACTACGGCTTCAAGTTTAACATGGCAATGGAGGCAGAGCAAGGGATTGAATTAGTGCAGTATCAAAATAACCTGCCACAAAAAAGAAATCAGGTTGTAAAAGACTTGGTACACTTAGGAGTTGGTGGTTATAAGGATTGGTTGGATGAAAACGGGAAGGCTTGCTTTAGAGATTGCGACCCATCCAATGTTATCATGAGCTATTGTAAGAAAGCAGATTTCAGCGATAGGCTGTATAACGGGGAAGTGATTGAAGTTTCTTTGGACGAATTATCTCAATACTTCGATGAAGAACAATTAGAGCAAATCAAATCCAATGCAGCCAACCAAGTAGTATTTGATGACAGGAACATAAGTTCAAAGAATCAGAAACTAAAGACAGCCGTATTAGACATTGAAATATTAACATGGAATGACCTTGTATATAGCAGGGAGATAAATGGTGCAGGGAATCAGGTATATAAAAAGAGGCCATACGAAAACCTTACCAACAAGGAAAGGATGGCTGAAGAATCCAATATATATGATGTATCAACTCATTCATTCAAGAAAAAGTATTTCTCTAAAAAAGTAGAGTGCTGGTATAAAATCAAATGGGTAATCGGTACTGACTTCTACTATGAAGATGGTAAGGTTGAAAACCAAAAGCGTCCAAAGGGGGCATTGCAGAAATCGGAATCAAGCTATCACTTCCAAGCTGTAAACTTCCAAGATATGACAGCGCAAGGAATGGTAGAGAGATTAAAGGATATTGTAGATGAGTACCAACTTACCGTTTATAAGATACAAGACTTTAAAAACAAGTGGCTACCATATTTGATTGAAATAGATTTGGATGCTTTGGAATCAACGGCATTGGGTAAAGGTGGTGTAACATGGACACCGGAAAAGATACTTGACTTAGCCTTCCAAACAAGAGCATTGGTAGTTCGTAAGAAAGATATAAGCGGCATCAATGTAAATTATAAGGCAGTAGATATTCACCAAACCGGCATGGCGGCAGAATTAGGCCCACTCATGGCTGACTTGGGGAGGCTATTGCAAGAGATGAATGATGTAACTGGGCTTAACCCCGTAACCGATAGCACAGGTTCAGGCGAAAGGAAGTTGAAGTCAACAGCATTGCTTGACCAACAAGCCACCAACAATGCCTTATCACCACTCATGTTTGCAGAGAAGATGCTATTTGAATCTTTGAGCAAGGGTTGTATCATGAGGCTTATTCAGGCGGTGAAGATGGGTAAGATTGAAGGGGTAATGACAGCATTGGGGGGCAATACGGTTAAATTTATACAGGTAAGCCCCGATATTGGTCTGTACGCATGGGGTATCAAAATCCAAGATGTTCCAACAAACGACGATATAGAACTTATCATGCAGCAAATGGGATTGGGGCAAGCTAAAGACTTGTTCCGTCCACAGGATATATTCATCATCAAGAGCCTTGACAATTTAAAGCAGATGGAGCAGATGATAGGCTACCTCTATGAAAAAAGAGTTAAGGAGCAGAGGGAATATGAGATGCAGAAAATAACGATGGCAAATGAGGGCAACCAACAAACCGCCGTTGTATCGGAGCAATCCAAGCAACAAACATTGCAGTTGGAGTACCAATTAAAGATGCAGTTGGAGCAGATGATTTGGCAGAAGGAAAAGGAATTGCTGCAAATGAAGTTACAAGTGGATGCCCGCAATGCCGATGTAAATGCCATGTCTAAAATACAGACCGGCCAAGACCAAGCTAATGCGAAGGTGATGGCGCAGTCCATTTCACAGGAAACAGACCTGACAAAAGCCCATATTGCAGGGGAAAAAGCTAAGGAAAAGCAAGAAATTGCGAATCAGAAGCCTAAAGCCCCAACAAAAGCATAAAATATTTTTTAGAATGACTAAAATATAAGTAATTTTGAATACCACGCCTTCGGGTACGTAAATTTATATAGCCTAACTTCTTACATAGCCTCCCACCCACTACTTATTAAGCCCCCCTTTTGGTGTGATTTAACCGAATAAATCACCAATATGTTAAGAAAGTTTTTTGACCCTCAAGAGGGGGAAGCTAAAGCAGAATCACGTGTTCAGTTTGGGGAAGAAATATCATTAACCGATGTATTTGAATCCCAATCACAGCAGTTTTTAGACAAAAAAGAAGAAGAAGTTGCAGAAGAAAAAGTTGAAGAAAAAAAGCCGGAAGTTATAGCGGAGGAAAAGAAAGAGGTAGTTGAGGAAAAGAAGGAAGCCCCTATTGTAGAAGAAACGAAAGCCCCCGTTATCCCCGATTGGAAAGAGTTCGTTAAGAACCCGCAGTATCGCAAAGAAGTCCACGACTTATTAGAAATAGACGAAGCATCTCTGAACTTATCGAAAGAAATAGCGCAGGATGAATTTGTCAAAAAACTTGTCACATACCGAAAGGAGCATGGCAACGTAACCCCGTTTATTGAGGCAGCTACACGGGATTGGGATAAAGTTTCGCCCGAACATTTGATTTTAGACGACCTGAAAAAACAGTACTCGCACCTATCATCAGAGAAAGCGGAGAAACTTGCCAAATCAGATTTCAACCAAAGGTTTATCTATCGTGATGACCCCAACTTGACTGAAGAAGAAAACCGTGAAATGGCTGAACTCACCGGCCTCAAACTTGAATCAGAGAGTGCCAAAATTCTCAACACCCGCAAGGCAGAGCAAAAAAACTTTCTTGATAGCGTAACACCTATTGATAAGTCTATTGCTCAATCTAAAGAGGCCAAAGAGAAGATGGATGCTGATTTAAAAGAGTTTGAGGAATTTAAGCAGGGCATCGAAGTCAGCCCCGTTACCTCCAAATTATTTGCCGAAAAGAAAATCGTATTTGGCGAAAAGGAAAACTCATTTAACTACACGGTAGACCCCGCAATCATTAAAGAGCAGACCTTAGACACCAACAAATTCTATGGCAATTTTTGGGAGAATGGTGTATTCAATCAAGCAAAATGGAACAAGGTAGTTGCTTATACCAACTACATGACCGCCGTAGAAGAAGGACTTGTTAATCAAGGCCGGTCACTAGGGACTAAGAACGTTGTGGAAGAATTGGAAAACACAAAGGAACAAACCGACAAATCAACGAAAGTGGTTAAGAAATCATTGGCAAAATCCTTCAAAGAAGAAGGCCAGGAAATTACCCTTGAGCAGTTGTACGGAGGTTAATTTTTTAAAATCTTTAATATCTTTTTAAAATGGCATATTCAAATTATAATTATATATCGCTCATCTCCTTACTACTGGATGACGATATTAACCCTAAAGTAGTAGATATTTATAACTGGGAAGGCTTTACCGATGTAATGGGTCTTATGGGACGTTACAAAGAAAGCAAGCAGCCGGTTTTCAATGATTATGTAAACGCTGACATTGGAGTTCAGGTTATCGCAGAATCAGTAGCAGACAGTGGAACAACAACCGTAGTAGTTACCGCAACCGCCCTTACAAGTGGCATCACCGCAGAGAACGTGTTATTCATGTTCCCTAATGGTAAAGTAGGTCACGTACAGGATGTAACCACCGCTTCTGACAAAGATGCAATCACAATCGAAAGCGTAGATGGCACAAACCTTACTCTCGTTGCCGGTCAGAAATTGGATGCCTTCTCTCAAGCAGTTGGTGAGGCTTCTATCGCTCCAACCAATATGCGCCGGTCATTGACCAAATACATCAACAACATTCAAATCATCCGTGGTGTGAATGAGGAAACAGATGTAGCCAAAGTATCATTGCTCCGTGTAAACTTCAATGGTGAATCATATTTCTATGCAAAGAACTTGATAGAAAAACTATTGGAGCATAAAGGCCGTGTAAATGGTATGTGCATCGGAGGTCGGGTATCTTCTACCTTGTTCTCTGACACAACTCCTACACTTACTGACCCTCAAGGCGGTGGTGCAGTTCAAACCTCTCGTGGGCTTGACCAATACGCTACAACTTACGGAGTAACAGATACCGTAACAACTCCCGGCACATGGACACTTGCTGACCACAGTGATGTTATTGATGCTCTCGTAGCAGTACGGGCATTGATTTCAAACTACAAACTGTTTATGTCAACAAGCGTTAAGGGGAAAGTTGATGATGCACTGAAAAACTTGGGTTCATCTGGTGTTACTTCAGTAAGGCTTAATGCCGAAGCTGGCGCAACCACTAAGTTGAATTTCTGGGTAGATCAGCTTAACTATAAAGGCATGAAGGCTGACATTGCAGTGATGCCAATCCTGAACAACAACAAAATGTTCTCTCAAACTGATATAGTAAAATCAATTTACTATATGCCTGAAGATAGCGTTAAAACGCTTGATAATGGCACACAGCCAAGGGTTCAAATGCGCTATCAGTCTCATGGTCTTGGCCCTGTTAATAAGGGTGACAAGATTTGGGGTGAGTGGCATAGTGGCCCTCTATCTCCTGTTGCTCCTGCAATGGGCATCGAAAATGATAGGGCGATTTGGAGAACAAACTGGAAAACTCATCAGGGTGTTCAGGTTCTTGGAGCGCAGCATTTAGCAAAACAAATAGTATTAGCATAAGCAGTCGTTTAACGGGAGGGTGTAAAAAGCCCTCCCTTTTGTAAAGTCATCAACAAAACAATTATATGAAAGTCGTAGGTAGCTTCAACAAAGTTTCTGAAAAATTAAAGAAAGAACTTATCCCATCGGTAAGACCAAATGAGATTGTAAGATTCCAGTTACTCAATGGGCAGTATGAGCCAGCATTAGGCCGTGAAGGTTTTGGTGCTAGTAAATCAATTCGTTTAAATGACCGTATTTATGACCCGTACCAAACCGACAGCGAAGGAAACGAAGTTGGTGGTTATGTAGATATAGGCGTACCTGATTTAATAAAAGAAGGCAGAGTTGAAAAGTGTAAAAAGTTTTGGGTAAATAGTATCGCTAATGGTATTCCTGGGAATGGTCAGTTTGAATTGGTTTCCGGCAACGTGGATGATATGGAAGTAAGGGAGTTCTTATTCTTATCAAATGGTAATAAAAATAATCCACATAGGGATACATCTTCAGAAGCTATGTACGAAGTAGTTGATGCGAAGGCTATTCTTGCTAAAGAGAAAGCGTCAGAGAAAAAAGAGTTGGAAAACAAATTAAAGAGGTTTGCAAAGAATAACCCCGAAGAAGCAGCAGAGATGATGAGCAAAATACAGGGGAAGGCAGCCACAACAACATAAAATAAATAGCATATCATGGCGATAGTTGAGAATTTCACAGCTACACAGGCGTTGGGATTCCCAAGCCAAATAGCATTTACGGATACATCAACAGGTAGCGATGGTGCTATTGCATCCAGAAGAATTTACTTAGTAGATTATTCAGGGAATTATATTGTAGAAGATGGCACGTCCACAGACTATGAAGTTTGGGCGTATGCCGATGCAACAATAACGCTTGATCTTTTAGAGATTGACATGGCGTTATACATCACCGTTCAATGGTTAAATTCAGGGGGTGGCGTTCTGTATGAAAAGACAGAGCTAACCCTTTTTCGTTTGTATAGCATCACTTACTACATATACTTAATAAAAACCCAATCCTCCAATATAAAGTTGAGAGAGAACGCCAATTTCTATTTGAATGAAATAAGGCTTTTATGTTCTATGCAAGAAGCGTATGATGCAGTTTATTATGCAGGGGATATTGCCTCTGCCCAAGCTGCATTAACAAGAGCGAAACAATTAGTAGATAACCCTTCATACTTCTTCTAAGATGCCGCTAACAGTACCACAACAGATAAGCATCGGCGCATTGTGCGCCTTATATACGTCTAATGAGTTAGAATCAGGGACGAGACACGGAGGGGTGATTGACCCCAAGCTACCTCATTTAATATACGCCGTAAATCAAGGGCTAAAATGGCTATACGAACTTGATACCACCGATTCAGATTTAGTTCCCATTGGGAACTATCTTATTTCTATATGTAGGCAGCAGTTCAGAGCGCAAGGAGTTTTGGCATTGAATAACGGGGGGACAGTCGCACCAATTACGCCAAACAATCCTCCGCCAAATGATATTGACTTCATAGTAAGTTCAACTTCATTAATCCCAACCGGAGATACAGAAATCTATTTGGATGGTACGGGTGGCCCAGATTTAAGAGGCTATGACATTGACTTTTTCAGAGGCAGCCAAGTTCAATACACCACACCACAACAAGGAGGTGCAGCATACTATTCATGGAATAATGTTACAGGCTTATTGAGATTACTCCCAACAGTAGGTGGGCAAGCATTGGTAGATGAGCCAATGAGAATTAGTCCTAAGACCGGCGGTGGAGCAACAGTAGTACCAACACAAGAGTACCCAATAGTTATTACAAGCGCCGACTTTGAAGCAGATGGTGTAACATACTTGAACTCACTGATTGTTGGCGACCAATTATTCTTGTTGGCTAATAACGTTCCTAATCCAGCTTTGTTTGCGCCAACGGATTTTGTGTATGTGTCTGGGGGTATTGAAATTATATTAAGTGCGTTCAATGCAAACGTTTTTGACTATACCATAGTAATAAATAAAATAAATTAAAATATGTGTTGTGTATCAGAAGATGTTTGGTTGAGGTTTCAGGATTTTGATAGCCCTACTAGCTTTAGTAGCCCTTTTCTAAAGGGTAGAAGGTTTAAGATATTATTAGATGGGCATCTTCTTTTAGAGAAGGGAGTTCAATGGTCTGAAAAGACATTAGGGGGGTTTGATTTCATAGGGGGGTTATTTATTAATGAAACATCAGTAGTTACAGTTCAATTCTTTTAATATGAAGAAAATATTTTCGATACTTTGTTTTTTAATTGCAACAATAACCTGCTTTGGACAACCAATAGTACCAAGAACAAATAGTTCTTACACGGTACAGGATAGTAGATTTTCAGCAGCGTTGAACTTGTTTGTCCCACGTTACGCCGATACCACAGCAGCCAACGCCGGAACAGCAGAAGGTATTGATTCTCTTGGAGCAGTTATTTTTACCTATAGCACAATGACGCTCTGGGTACGCTCTGGTTCGCCTAAGACTTGGGTGGAAGTAGGGAGCGGTAGTTCTGGTAGTGGAACGGTAACAAGTGTATCATTTACAGGAGGGTTGATTTCAGTTGCTAACCCAACAACTACTCCTGCATTTACCGTTGCTGGTACAAGTGGTGGTATCCCTTATTTTAATTCATCTTCAACTTGGCTTTCAAGCGGGGCTTTAACGGCTAATGCTTTGGTAATTGGTGGTGGTGCTGGTGCTGCCCCTTCAACAACAACTACTGGTACGGGCGTATTAACTGCATTAGGTGTGAATGTTGGTACAGCAGGAAGTTTTGTAGTGAATGGTGGGACATTAGGAACTCCATCAAGCGGTACGGCAACCAATATAACGGGGCTTCCAATAGTAGCAGGTACAACGGGTACTTTAACCATTGCAAGAGGCGGTACTAATCTAACAGCACTTGGTACAGATGGTCAGTTATTGAGAGTAAATGTAGGAGCGACGGCACTTGAATATTTTACTCCAACGTATGTAGCAACTAATATATATACATCTGACGGGACGATAGCGGGTAATAGGCTTATTGATTTAGATGGAAATAATCTACAATTCGTAAGCGGGTCTAATGTGGATATATTGGTTTCTCCATCTACAGCGCAAGTTGACGTTACGGCTGACACAATAAGCCTTCATGGGGCAGTTACTATTGAGGGAACGATAGCGTCTAATCCTATATTATCCTTTCACGGGGCTTCATCCGGTGTAGTAACTATCCAACCTGCCGCAGATGCCGGAACATACACCCTAACCCTCCCAACAACAGATGGAGATGCAGACCAATTCCTACAAACCAATGGTAGTGGCGTTTTAACATGGGCAACAGCAAGCGGTGGTTCTTCCTTATTCCCAACAACAGGTACAGGGACAGCTACGGGGGATGTGACAGGTGAATTGGCGGGCAATTCACTACTTATAGAACAGGGGGATTTAGCCTTCTTGAGTATTTTACCAACAGTCGGAGCCGAGGAAGCTAGGTTAGCAGCTTGGAGCGCAGATGAAACTTTTTATTCAAGATTTCACGCTTTTTTATCGGGGGGAACAGATGCGACTTTTAATATAAGAGCAAATCTTGACGGGGGATATAGGTCAATTATTGAAGGTACTGCAAATGTTTCAACTAGCTCCATAACCCATACATCAGGGTCTCATATATTTAATATATATAACGGTGATGGCGACGATGCAATCGGGTTGTTATCATTAGCCGAATCATACATAAGGGCGTTTAACCCAACCGATGATGATAATATTTCTTTTTTAAAAAGTACCGCAGATGCAACATCGTCTGGATTTGAATTAGAAGCAGATTTTAATGATGGGGTAACTGCTTCTAGCATAGTAGCGCTTGCCAATACTTCAACAGCAACCATAACCTATACAGCAGACCAACATACTATTACAGGAGCAGTAAGAATAAGTGCATTAGGTGGTAGTGGTAGTGGATTTGTAGCAGTGGATAATGATGGTGATTTGAGTTTCAGTTCAGGTAGTGGGGCTAATACAGCATTATCAAACCTAGCCGCAGTAGCTATCAATACAAGTTTAATTTCAGATGCAGATAATACAGATGATTTAGGAAGTACAGCTAATGGATGGAAAGATGTTTATTCAAGGACAGTAAAGTTAGATGGTTCTACTTCGGGTACAGCAACGTTACAAGCTACTGCAACAGCAGGAACACCTACAATAACATTTGGTACTGTAACGGGGACGGTAGCTATAACAGGTGATAAACTTTCAGCTTTTGCAGCCACTACTTCAGCAGAATTAGCGGGAGTGATAAGCAATGAGACAGGAAGCGGGTTATTGGTATTTGGGACTGCCCCCGCAATGTCATCAATTACTTTGGCTGCGGGTACTGCAACGGCGGGTACTGCACCATTGTATCTTACATCAGGAACTAATTTAACTGTACCTGTAAGTGGTGCGGTAGAATTTGATGGGATAACAGCCTACACGACAACAACAAGCGGTAGAGGGGTTGCCCCATCCACCATGATAGCAAGGATAATATCTGGGGCTGAATTTACCATGCAGAACATTGCTACAGTTCAACCCGTATTCCCAACAACAGCAGATGTATGGACGTTGCAAGGTTCAACTACGTATTACTTTGAAGGATTTTACTATTTCACTCACGGTACTACTTCTCACAACGTAGGAATGAGTTTTGAATTAGCGGGTGGCGCATCTGTTACTTCAATAATTTACAGCACTCTTTGTTGGACAACCGCACCACCAACACAAACTTCTGCTCAAGCCACTACAACTTTTGTAGGTGTTGCAAACTCTCCTGTTGTTGCAGCAGCAGCAGTAGCACAAGAATCAATAAGGTTTAGCGGGTACATTTCAATGAACGCTGGCGGTACTGTTACACCATCAATTACGTTCAGCGCAGACCCAACAGGAACGATATTAGCAAAGGCTGGAACTTATATAACATTTACTCCGGTAGGCAGTTCAACTTTCACCACCGTAGGAAACGTAAACTAATAAACATGGATGCACTAGAAAAAATAAGAGCAGTAACGGGGAATGATTTAGATGCTATTGCTGAAACAACTATGGATATTTTGGTCGTGGTTGATAGGGATACACCTGTTGTAAGCGGTGAGTGTCCTATGCCGGTAAACCCATACCCGAAGCAATTTTTTATAATAACTACCAGAGTAGATATTACTGCATTAACAATGAACGCCAACTCTGTTGGTAGAACTATACGTGGCAATGTAACATCATTGCCTGCTAACACTTCTGTTGGTTGGGTGTATGATGACGTTAGTAATGCGTGGTTCCCATTATTTAATTCAGCACCAGTTTGGGGTGGTATATCAGGTTTATTAAGCAATCAATCTGATTTAGAGGATGCCTTAACCTCAAGGCAAGCCACTCTAGTTTCAGGGGCGAATATCAAAACAATAAACGGGGCATCAATATTGGGGGCGGGTGATTTAGTAGTATCTGCCGTAGGTACGCCTGTTTGGTCAAGAGTTAGCGGGAGTAACGTAACCACAACGGGGCAAGTATTGGTTGATATAACTGGGCTTTCTAATTCTTTAGAGGCAAACGCATTTTATGAATTTGAAGCTCACCTTTTAGTATCAACTTCAGCAGTTACAACCGGAACGGCCTATGGTATTAATTTTTCTTCTGCGGGGGCGACAGTGACCGCTAGTATTGTAGGTTCATCTACAAATACAGCTACAAAGACACTTCGGATTAATGCCTTTAATTCACAAACGGCAATATATTTAGCAACATCAGGTCAAGTTGGGGCAATCTTAATTAAGGGGATTATTGAAACAGGCGGTAACCCCGGTAATTTAACAATTATGCACTTGAAATTGACTTCAGGAACTTCAACCGTGTTTATTAATAGTTATTTGAAAACAATAAGAATAGCGTAAAATGACTAAGAGACTATACATACTATTGATTGTTTTACTTAGTGCAGTTATTACTATTGGGCAAAAGGCCAATGACATGAAAGTAACAGCTAAAACAACATTGATAAAAACCAAAATAGGTAATTGTGAGAATACTGTTAAGCCTACTGTTACTGATAGCGGTATCATGCAGTAAGACAAGGAGGTTTTGCAAGAGTGAGTATTGGTTAGACATATCAATATCGGTAGAGAATCAAAAGTATATTAGTCACATTGAATTGCAAATTGAGAAAAACGATCAACCATTTAGTTCTTATTACATTTTTACGAAAGAGAAAGGAGATAATCATATTTACAAATTGAAACACGACATAACCAATATGATAAAGGACGTTAAAATAGGAGATGAATTTAAAATACGCTATGAGGTGTTTGATTGGCGGGATGGGTCATCAATTTTTACACAACCTGAAGCATTTATAAAATGAAAAGATTATATATAATATTACTTGTTTTACTCTCTTGCTTTGGTGCTATTGCCCAAACGCCGCCTATTCAAAATTTAGGTGCGCCGGGTAACATGGTTTTAGCAAGAGGTCTTTTCGGTATTGATACTGGATTGGTTATTCGTACAAACTATGCAGATACGGGAAGCCTAAACACAAACGCCTTCCTTAAATACCAAGCAGGAGCAATAGCAAGAGTAGGTGATGATCTTTGGGTTAGAAATGCAGCAGCGACACAATGGCTGCCTATTGGTGGTAGTGGCGATGTAAATGTTGAAAATAGTAATTCAATTAATTGGGAAGGTGATGGTTCTTTTGAAAATCCATTGATTGCCCAAGTAACTACATCTGGACAATCAGGGAATAGTATATCGTTATTGCCCGATGGTATTTTCTCTCCAATAACGGTTCAGAATGGATTGATTAGTGGTGGTAATATTACATGGGTTAGTGGTTATACTTACGATGTTACCGAAACAAATTATGCAATTCAAGGGGTGGTATATCTTGCCCCAGAAGATCAAATAACACTAGCCAACTCTGACCCAACATTTGATAGGATAGATAGAGTAGTAGTTGATACGGCCAATAATGTCGTTATAATTGAAGGAACGCCAGCCGATGATCCACAAGAGCCATCCTACGACCCTGAAACACAATTACCACTAGCATTAATTTTAGTAACGGCAAATTCAACAGAACCAACAGTTGACCAAGAATATATTTATCTTAACAATGCAGAGTGGACAACATTTGCCAACCACGTTTCAATTAACCCCGCATCAACTACCAACCCATTCTCACCAACATTGGACGTAGAAGGTACATTAACTCCTAATGCAGCCGCAATAACTTTTACCGACCCAACTCCACCTACAACGATGAGTACTTATAAGGTGCTTACGTTTAAGATATTTTCCAAAGGGGCCTATGCGGCTACATCAAGATTAACATTAAGATTCTTTAGTGGATTAACAGCCGTTGGTAATTTAGTGACGGTTAGCGATGGTACGTTTGGTTTCAGTTCAGCAAATACAAGTGGTTATCAAACTATAACTATACCGCTATACGTATTTGGTGCAATGTCAACTGTTACTTCATTTACAATAACTACAAGTACATTAACGGGAAGTGGGAATACAGTAGGATATTACATTGATAACATTCAATTACAAGGTGGTGAGGGAACAATAATACCAGAGGGAAGCGGTAATGCTCACTTGCAAAACGGTAATTTCTATGGTACATTAGGAGTATTAGGTTCTCTTGATAACAACGCATTGGCATTTATTACCAATGCAACACAAAGAATGAGATTGCTAACAAATGGTAAGCTATTAATAGGTACGGCTACTGATAATGGCGTTGGTGGTGTATTGCAAGTATCGGGTACAGTTTCCGGCACAGCCGACAATGCCGTTCCATTGGGTACATCAACAAGAAGATTCTTAGAACTTTGGTCAGACATTCATCAAGGAACTTCATACATGAGGTTCAATATTGGTGGAGTTACAGCCGGACAAATACAGCCAACCACAAGGAACTTAGTATATGGCTCTAATCCAACAGTAGATATACCATCAGCATTAGCAGCTTTCAATAGCACTACCAAAGGTATATTGATACCAAAGATGACCACTACCGATAAGAACGCTATCAGTTCTCCCGCAACGGGATTACTTGTATTTGATAGTACCCTTAATGCTTTCTATGTTTATCATACAGGGGCATGGAATCCAATAGGGGCAACAATAACCGCAAGTAATGGGCTTACTATGAGTACTGCTACTAATGCAATATGGGGTGGTACTTTATCGCAAAATACTTCCATTAGTAATGCTAATCTTTACAATATAACAATAACAGGTCAATTAACAAGTGCTACAATATTCAGTGTAACTAATAGTGCTGGGTCAGGATTTCTTAGTACAGCAGTAGCTGGCATATCAACAAATGGGAGGGCTATATCTGGAACTTCTACAAACAGTACTGGCGTTTATGGTACAAGTACTGGCGGTGTTGGGGTACAGGGAAATTCAGCAAGCAGCGTAGGCGTACAGGGAACTTCTTCAACTAATACCGCACTTTATGGTACAAACTCTACGGCATCATTCCCCGTATTATGGACAATACAAACCACGTCAGGCACGAATGATATAGTGCCTAGTTATTGGGTGCAGAGGGCTTCAAGCGGAACTGCGGCAAATGGCATAGGGCTATCTGTTGACCTTTATATTGAAACGACAAATGGGAATGTTTTTTCAGCAAACTCCTTAGTCTCAAAATGGACTGATGTTACCCATGCAACAAGAACATCTCAATTCATACTACGGGGAACTAATAGCGCAGCATCAAATGACATACTAACGCTAAATGGTAATGGGAGCGTACAGTTAAATGACTACGGTATAAACACATTCGCCGGTACTCCCGTATATGCTTTAGGAGTAGAAGCAGATGGGGATATTGTTGAGTTTGCTGTTGGTGCTGGAACGGGTGATGTTATAAAAGTAGGCACTCCCGTAAATAATCAATTAGGCGTTTGGACAGGTAATGGTACAATAGAAGGAGATGCTAACTTAACTTTTGCTTCATCAACTTTGAACATTGGTGTTGCAGGTGCATCAACAGGTATATTAACTGTAAGTGGTGTTACTTCTGGAACGGTTACTATTCAGCCAGCAAGTGCCGCAGGTACATATACATTGACACTTCCAACAACAGATGGTAATGCAGGTGAGGTATTAAGTACAGATGGTGCAGGTGTATTATCATGGATAGCGGCAGGTGCAGTAGGTACGGTTACTAATACAACATGGACAGGTGGAATAGTGTCAATAGCTAATCCAACAACAGTCCCAGCGTTTACCGTTGCGGGTACAAGTGGTGGCGGTGTTTATTTTTCAGGTGCAGCTACATGGGCTTCAACAGGGGTATTAGCCGCAAACGCATTAATGATTGGTGGCGGTGCAGGTGCAGCATATTCAACAACTACAACAGGTACCGGAATATTAACTTGGTTAGGAACTCCATCAAGTGCTAATCTTATAACAGCAGTAACGGATGAAACAGGTAGCGGATTGTTAGTGTTTGCCACTTCTCCCGTTCTTACTACTCCCAATTTGGGGACTCCGTCAGCAGTAACATTAACTAATGCAACAGGGCTTCCATTAACGACAGGTGTTACAGGTAATCTTCCAGTAACTAATCTTAATTCAGGAACGCTTGCAAGTGCAACTACTTATTGGCGTGGTGATGGTACATGGGCAACTCCCGCAGGTAGTGGTACAGTAACGAGCATAACATTAACTCAACCAGCAGCCGGTATAACAATTACAAATAGCGGTGTTGCAATTACAGGTTCAGGTACAAGAACATTTGCTCTTGCCAATGATTTACTAGCATTGGAGAATTTAGCCACAACAGGGATAGCACGTAGAACAGGTACTTCAACTTGGACAGCGGGTGGGTTGGTTTCATTGACTACTGAAGTTACTGGAACATTGCCGGTTTTAAATGGGGGTACAGGTCAAACAACTTATACCAATGGGCAATTATTAATAGGTAATACTACAGGTAATACATTAACTAAAACTACATTAACAGCAGGGACAGGTATAAGCATCACCAATGGGGCAGGTAGTATAACCATTGCAACCGTATTTAACCCAACCGTTCAAACATTAACAGATGGAGCAACAGTAACGTGGAACGTAAGTAATGGCGGTAATGCAGTTCTTACATTGATTGGAACAGGAAGAACGCTATCAATTACAAATCCGGTTGCAGGATACACATATACTATTAGGGTGGTGCAGGGAGGTGGAGGGTCAAGGACGATAACAACATACCCTACCGGTACTGTTTGGTCAGGCGGTACTGCTCCAACGCTTTCAACAACGGCAGGGCAGTATGATTTAATTGTGTTATACTACGATGGAGTTAGATTTATAGGAACTTATAGCTTAAACTATGTGTAAGAAGATAGATTTAATATGCTCTAATTGTGGCGATGTTAAAACCATGTATAAGTCAGAAAAACTTAGGAAAAGTTCTTTGTGTAAAAAGTGCCATATAGATAAAGAGAAGAAAATGGGGGTTGATAGGCGTGAATCATTGAGATTATCCACTCATTTAATTTGCCCTAGTTGTAAGAAGGAAAAGAGTACTAGCGAATTTTACTTAAACGGGCAGAATAGGAAGTGTAAGGACTGTATGCCATATAATAAAAAAGTAGAGCAAACTTGTGTCAAGTGCGGATTGACGAGGGTGGTTTCACTAGCAGCTTCAGTAAAAGGTAGCGGTCTTTGTAAGTGGTGCGCTCAAAAAATAGCCGCTAATAAGCCTGAAACTAAACAAAGAAAATCATTGCAAGCCAGAGAGCAGGTATTGAGACAAGGAGGTGTGCCTAACGCAAAGAAGTTCACCAAAGACCAAGCAAAAGAAAACCACTACAATTGGAAAGGCGGCATTACGCCAGAGGTAATGCGGATTAGAAATTCAGAAGAAACGGCAATATGGAGAAAGGCAGTATTTGAAAGAGATGACTATACTTGTCAGGGTTGCGGCCAAAGAGGCGGCAGGTTGCATTGCCATCATGTAAAAGAATTTTCAAAATACCCCGAACTAAGGTTTGAGGTAAGTAATGGACAAACTCTTTGTGTTTCGTGTCATACAAAAACACATAATTACGGCAGAAAGAAACAACTATCGGTAGCATGAAGTTAGTTATAGCGATATTATTTTTACTTGTTAGTTTAAGCGCAAATTCCCAATTCGGGAACAAGAACTTTTTTTTCAAGCCAGCATCGGTTACGCCTCCTGCTCCTGGAAACCAACCATTTTCATTTACAGCCATACCATTTAGTGAGCAAGATAGTATTAATGTAGGCAGAGGCGCAGAGCAATGGCATAACGGTAGCGAAGGCATCCCAAATCCAACGGAGACAGATAACAGGCCACCGCTAGATTTTTATTATAGGTTTATGTGGCATCAAGTTGAAGGTGCAACACAAGGGGATTATACGTTTGCATATTTCGATAGTTTAGCAATGGGGGCTATAAATGCAAATCAGCAATTTTCATTTGGCATAATGACTGTCTTTACGGGTGGTGGTACTACTTATGATGGTGGGCGTAGTGCGTACCCTGAATATCTTCATGATCTCATGCAAGCCGAAACAGCTAACAGTAGAGATTGGTTGACAGGTGATGGTGATTGGATACCAAACTTTAATTCGCCAAACTATCTTTCAAGATTAAGGGCATTGCACGTAGCGTTAAACGCACATATACTTACAACTTCACTTACTGCATGGCAAGGGCCAAAGATCGGGCAAAGCATACCACTAAGTAGTATTATTTATTGTATTGATGTACGTGGTTATGGGAACTACGGTGAGTGGCATAGTGGTGGCATTTGCGATTGGTCAACATGGCCAACAGGCAGGCAACCAACAGCCGCTTCATTGATGGAAATAATAGATACGCATACCGAAGTATTTACAAGTTGGCCTCTTAGCATGATGGTGGCGGCTTATGATGGCGGTGCAACATTCATCCCTTTATTCGTACCACTTCCACAAGTTGCCTATTACGCATTAACAGCTACCAATACATACGATACAATAGGGTTTCGCAGAGATCAATGGGGGGCAACAGATTCTTACCTCAATACATTAATGGCGGGCAATACAGGAACGTATAATGGTTCTCAACAATTCAGATATTATATTTTAAATAGGTGGAAGAATGCGCCCGTAACAGGTGAACCGCCAAGTTGGGATGCAGATGGATGGGTGGATTTATTAAATCAAATAAATACTTACCACGCCACTTCATTTGGTAATGGAAACTATGGGCCATACCCAAGTCCAGCAGGCAGGGACAGAATAAGAACAGCATTTAAAACGGCAGGGTACAGATTAATAATTACCAATGGTACAGCACCACAAGTTATCACAAGAGGGGTTTCATTTAATATTGAAGCAAATTGGCAAAATACAGGCATAGCACCATCCTACAATAACTGGACAGTTACCTATGAATTACAAGATGGCGGTGGTACGCCTGTATGGGTTGGTACAAGTAGTAAGGTTTTGAGGAAATTTTTACCCGCAGGGTCGGCAACAAATACCACAGATTTACTTACTGTTCCTATTGATGTGATTGCAGGTACATATAGGTTAGTGGTAAGAGTGAAAGACCCGTTAGATTACAGGCCAAATTTGAAATTAATGGTTAGCGGTAGAAATTCAGACGGGACATATACAATATTTCCAAGCGTTACGGTCAATTAATATCTATGAAAAATCTTTTAATATCCATATTATTCTTAATAAGCTACACAGTTTCGGCACAAGTTATCTCTGTCACCATCACAAAGGAATTAGACACGCTTACTTTAACAAAAGTTCCAAAAAATAAAGTAATTAAAGTTGGGAAAATATCGTATGTAGATTCTACAATCAAGTATGATACCACAATCTCTACTGTTAAGAAGTATGTCCCAACAACTACTCCACCAACAACAGGAACAACGGTAAATTTTACATTTACTCAAATCCCAATAACTGACCCCGATATAATTTCACCAGGAAGGGGCGCAGAACAATGGCATAACAGCACAGAGAGAATACCCAACCCAACAGAAGCGCAGCCTATTGGTATAGAAAATTCTTTAGATGTGTATTACAGGATTCAATGGTCAGAAATGGAATCAGGGTTAACGGCAGGGAATTACACATGGGGAAGGTTGGATAATATATTCATAGATGCTATTAATAAAGGTCAAAGAGTTTCCTTTGGTATTATGACTGTTCATGCGGGGAATGGCACAGTAACTTATGATGGCGCACCAAGTTCATACCCTCAATATCTGCATAACTTAATGAAGTTGGAAGCTACCAATAGTAGAGATTGGGTTGGCGGTGGCGGGTGGATACCAAACTATAATTCTCCAAATTATATTTCAAGATTAAGAGCATTGCACCAAGCTACCGAAGATCATTTATTAGCTACCACATATACTCCAACAACCGGCCCAAATGCAGGTAAGACAGTAAGATTCTCCGATGTAGTTTATGTTATTGATATAAGAGGTTATGGTAATTACGGCGAATGGCATAGCGGTGGGTATTGTGATTGGAATACATATCCAGCAGGCAGGCAACCAACAGTAGCATCTTTAAAAGCAATTATTGACGCACACACACAAATATTTGATAAGTGGCCTCTTGCTATAATGATAGCTGCATTTGATGGTGGTGGTACATACATTCCATTATTTGTTCCTTATCCAGAAGTAGCTCACTATGCAGCAACAGCACGTAACGCATGGGGGCAAGTTGGATGGCGCAAAGATCAATACGGAGCAACAGATGGCTACCTTGCCACACTACTTGAAAATAATAATGTAACATGGAATGGTTCACCACAGTTGAAAACCATTTTAATGAACACATGGAAAACTGCACCAATAACCGGAGAGCCGCCTTCGTGGACTGTCAATGGCCCAGACTTAATGCGCCAAGTTACTACCTACCATACCACATCATTTGGTAATGGTAATTACGGCCCTTACCCAGATGCAACATTAAGAAATCAAATAAGGGATGCTTTCAAAAAAGCAGGGTATAGATTAGTATTAACAAGTGGTAAAGCTGTAACAAGTACAGGTAATCTATCCATCAATTTAGCATGGCAGAATATAGGAATTGCCCCAACTTATGAGAATTGGAATGTCGTATATGAATTAGTGAATAGCTCAAATGTAGTTGCATGGTCAGGAACGAGTACGTTTAAGCCTAAGTTTTTTCAACCAGGAACTACGCCAACAACAGTAGTAGAGAATTTCCCTGTTAGTGTACCAACAGGAACATATACATTGAGAGTAGCCATTAAAGACCCGACTAATTATAGGGCTAATGGTGTATTGGCAATAACAGGGAGAACAACTAACGGGTATTATAATTTAGGAACAATAACGTATTAATAATAAAAAGCAAAAAATGTGAGAACAATGGACAATCATAATGCGGATCAAGGCAATATATCGTTGTTAATTTCTATCATAACAGGTATGCTTGCATGGATAGGATCATATAGTTTGGGGGAAGTTTTTAAAGGGGTGTCAATGGCAGTCTCTATTATAGCCGGTATAATGGCTATTCGGTATTATTATTATGCAACCAAAAAACAGAAATAAATATGGCTGACGTAAAATTCGGGCGCAAGCAATTAGCAAATCCAACACCTAAAGGGATAGCTTTTAAAATCAATATCGTAATGGCAATAGCTACGGCAATAGCAGGTTGGATTAATACCGTTGATTTTATTCCAGCAAGACCATCAAGTATCACAGCAGCTATATTAAGTTTGGTTGTATTGATCTGCATGGCGGTTAAACCGTTCTATGGTGTTGAAACAACAGAAACAGAAGTACCTATTGATGAAGTAGGTGAAATGGAAGAAACGGAAACAAAAAAGTAACTACTAACAATTAAATATCTGAACAATGGCAAAAGGAAAATTTCTCTCAGGTTTACAAGAATTTCTAATTGGATTCGTCGCCCCTAATTGGTTTGACAATTTAGCGGCACAAGGTACAGGACTTTTAGAAGAAGCCTATACTGAAAATCCAGAGTTAATCACGAACCTATTAAAATCATTGTACCCACTAATTGATGTGTACGCTGAAAGAGCAGTGGCGAAAACTAAAACGAAATTAGATGACAAAGCAGTTCAATCAATTAAAACAGCATTGGAAGGGTTTGCTTCGAGTAAAGGCATTGAATTGCCAAATCTCGATGAGGGCCAAGCCGACGACTAAGATTAGTTCTTTATTGGTTCGCAAAATTAGCCGCTTCAAGTGGGAGGCGGCTTTTTCTTTGGTATGAAGTGGGTGAATAGAATAGCTTTTATGCTGTTTACAATTTATCTATTTCACGGTTGCCTCACTTGTTAAAATTCAATAGCTATGACACAAACAAGGATATTATATTGGATAAAAGAGAACCTTGCGCCGGTAATAAATAAAGCATTAAAAGAGAATGAAGGTGTCATATACACAGAGGATTGGTTGGCAGCAATGGCATATAGAGAAACAGGGTTTTTAATAGCTAGGTATGCAGATAAAAAAATGTCTCCCGATTCTATCCACTCAATTATTAAAGGCGATTATGGCCGGAGAGATGGAGAATTAGAAAAGCAGTATCATGGCTTTGGTTATTGGCAAATAGATATTGGGAGCTATCCAGAGTTTGTTAAATCAGGGCAATGGAAAGACCCGTATTTAACCTGCATGAAAGCTATTCATGTATTGGAAGAAAAAAGAAAGTATTTAGCTAAGAGAGTTGACATTGATAAGATAGGATTAGACACCTACCACAGAGCAATAACAGCAGCGTATAATTGTGGGCAAGGTAATGTTATGAGAGCAATAGAGAAAGGAGTTGATGTTGACAGATATACTCATCAAGGGGATTACTCAAAAGTTGTTTGGTCATTAAGAGATGCGTATAAATTACTATGATGCTAACCTATTATAAAGGGTATGCCATTCAGGAAATAAATGGCTTGTGGAGATTGGTATTATCACCTTATGAGTTTTATTCCTCACTTGAGGCAATTAGAAAACAAATAGATATACTATATGACAAAAGCAGACTTGGCAAGGAAGTACAGAAAAGAAGCGGGGAGTAAGACCCCACATGCTGAATTAGCCAGAAAAATGCACAAAGAACAGCCTATAATGTTCCCTACTATTGAGACGGCAAGAGATTCTCTTAGGTACATTGAAGGTAAGTCAGGCGGTCGAAAAGCAAAATTCGTTAAAGAAACAGAGTTTTTTATGGAAGAAAAAAGAAGTACAAACCCGTATGCTTTGCCTGAACCAGATAGTGACGATTTAGAGCCTTACAGATTGCCAAAATCGTTTAATGATTTCATTTTAGCTGGTGATTTCCACATACCAAACCACAGGATGCCACCAATAAATGCAATGATTAACTACGCTAAAGAAAACAAAATAACAAAGCTATTCATAAATGGGGATTTACTAGACAATACGCCATTTTCTAAGTGGGTAAATGAACCAGTTCGGCCATCCGATGTTCCACGTTGGTTTGACATGGCAAAAGATTTCCTTAAAACATTAAAGCAAACCTTTACTGAAATATATTGGTTAGAGGGGAATCACGACTTTTGGTTCAAAAGATTTTTAATGACTAAGGCAGAACTTCTTTTTGGCGATAAATACTTCCATTTAGAGCAAAGGTTAGCCTTAAATGAATTAGGGGTTAAATACATTGACCAAAAATATCTTGTCAAGGCGGGGCATTTAAACATCGTACACGGGCATATATTATTCAGGGGTGGCGGCAGCTATGCAAATGCAGCTAGGATGCTTTACCAAAAGACAAAGGCCAATACAATAGCATCCCATGTCCATGTTGAGAGTTCGCATAGTGAACCAGATTTAAATGATAAGCTGATCACCACTTTTACAACCGGCTGCATGTGTTCCCTTAGACCAGATTACCAACCATACGGCGGGAAGGCTTGTCATGGCTTTGCCCACATTCAAATAAAGAATAACGGTGATTTTAATTTAAAGAACTTCCGTATTTACAAAGGCGAAATTATGTAGTATGAGTGAAAAGATAATAATGTGCAGCGATAGTAAATGCCCACTAAGAAAGCAATGCCATAGGTTTTCAATAAGGCCACAAAAAGGGCAGAGCTTTTTTTTATTCAGCCCAAGAGAAGTGGATAATAAGCTATTTGTTTGTGATATGTTTTGGGGTGATAGTTCACAGTTATTATTTGAACAACTTAAAGAAATAGTAAAGAGTGAAAATAAAGACTGAATACGATATTGAGGATGTTTTGTATATCAAAATAGACCCCGAACAATTACCTCATAGAGTGGTGGGAATTGTGATCTTGCCAGGAGCCATTAAATACCGGCTAAGTTATTTAGGGGAAGAATATGAACTATACAACTTTGAACTATCAAAGGATATTAATCTAATTTCTGACGATGTAAACCCGCCGAATGAAAGTGAAGAATGAGAAAACTAATAATTATTTTATGCCTGTATTTATTATCCTGTTCTCCTGAAAAGGCTTTGCAAGTTCATGGTGAATATTGGGTATTGGTAGAAAAAAAAGAAGCTACCAGATATATAGATAGCTTCACTTGGTTAATATGGGAAAATCAAAACGGGATACGGTATTGGGAAGGTGTTTCAGATATTAGAGCTTCGGCTTATCCAATAGGAACAATGATATATAATAGAACTAAATAACCGTTCATTTTTATCTTATATAAGTTCCATCGGGGTTTCGCCCCTTATTTTGGTAATTCCAAAGAGTTACCGTTTCAGCTAATGGGTATTTATTTTTACATTCTTCATCTGATAATACATTGTCTTTATCAGAATAAAATCCAGTTCCTAACCATCCTAAATAGGTGTATGGCATTTGCTCTCTTGCTTCTTTGTTTTTAAGATACTCTCTTAGTGGCTGATTCATGCTTTTACATTTTTGCGTGTCCGTACAATTTTTTTCTGTTATTGTTTGGTAAAGAATATACTTCTTTTTGAGCAGCTACTAACCATTTCTTTTCCTCAATAGCGTCGAATATCTCCTTTGCCACTAATAAAACTTCTTTTTCAGTATCATTAGGGAATCTTTCAAAGGATATGTAATTTACCGTTACGCTTAACAATAGCTGTAATTGTTCATGAGTTTGACAGGAGGCCACCCATCTTAGAATGGCCTCTTTGTGCTGATCTAAATTCATATTTTAGTTTTGGTTAAGAAATATATCTTCGTGAAGGGATTTTCTATCCCAGAATTTCACGGCTTGTTCTTCCAAGTTATCTTCGGTAGAACCGGAGCTAATTACTTTTACAAATAGATACACTACTAAGGAGTAGGCAATAAGGATAAGTGAAGCGGTTAATAGTGGGTGCATAACGTTAGATTTACAGATTTAAAAGGAGTTTTGTTTGCTAGTTCTAATATACAAAAGAAATTTAATATTTTGGTATCGTAAATCTACTATTTGTCGGTTTTAGTTTTCCATACATAGTAGCAAGCATTCTTTTTTAATTGCACATTGTAATACCGGAGCAGCGTATCGCTGTTATTAGATACGAATATGTGCTTGTAGCCTCTTGGCGTTACTCTAATATCAGCTAAAGTACATTGAGTATAGTATTTAGCTAGGGTGCTTGGCTTCATATTTACGGCCTCCTGGTTATACCGATTAACGGAACAAGAGGAAAGGAAGGCAAGTAGAATTACTATTCCAACGGCCAATACTGTGTAGTTAGTGTTTTGTTTCTGTTTCATGGTTTAATTTTAATCCCCCCGATTTCGGGGTAATTGATAATTATGGTTTATTTTCTTTTATAGTATGCCGCCCTTTTAATTTCGGTTATGACCCCATTTGTTGGGAATAATGAATGTTTAACGACTGATCTAGCGGCCCATTTTTCATCCATAGCGTTTACCCTTATTTTCATCTTCCCTTTGTCGAAGGTTGACACGGGAGGGTATTTTATTGTTACAATATACTGCTCCATAACTAAGCCCTCATTTTACTTGTCCTATGTCTTGGTTCTTGCCCCTTCCAGCACGGGGATGATTGATAGTTTTTAGAACTGGCACAGCTTATGATCATTGAGGCCAGTAATGACCATGCAATGATGAATAGAATTAATCGTGTTGTTTTCATTTTTAATTTAATTTATAGTTGAAAGATTTGATACTAAGATGAAAATACTCATATCGTAATATGTATGCCTCTACCATTGGGTGGGCCTGAGTTGTTATTTTCTGCATATTGATCATAGGTAAAAGCCCCCCGCTTGCTTTGTGTGTCTCACCCCTCTGCAATCTTTTTTCGTCACTGAGCAAGAACTAAAGGATATTACTAAGGCAATAAGCACAGCCAATAAAAAGTAATTTGATAGCTTGTTGTTATACGGTTGTTTTTTCATTTTATTATAGTTTTAAAGTGTTTTAAAGAGAGGGGGCGATAAGAATAAAGCCCCCGAATTACCATCCTAATGAGTATTTTTAAATGTCCAGTTCTTTAAGGTCGTCTTTATCTTCAATTACTTGATCTTTGAGAAAACTATCAACTTTGCCTCCCGATAAATTAGCTTTCATTTTAAGGGTATATTCATTTATTAACTTTTCCAGGAATTCCACCCTTTCCCTTAATCGGTTGTTTTCTTCCTGCAATTCGGCGTATTTTGGAGCCAGAGCATCATAGGCCCCTGCTTTTGTAATGTTGACTATTTGTCCAAATATATCTTCCATGTTAATCAATTTTAATATAGTTTTTATAAATGTTCCCGCTTTTGCTGGTTCTCATATAGTACAGTTTACCATTTTTAGATATATAGACAGGATAGGTTTTACCGTTTTGGTCAGTGAATGTCTTGCCCGTGTCTTTGCCTTTGTCGTCCATTTTAATGGCTTTTACTGCTATATAATTACCCTGGCTGTCCTTTGTTATTGTTTGAGCATGGAGGCCAAAGGATAAGCCTAAAATAGCTGCTAAAATGATTATTCGTTTCATGGTTGTACGGTTTTGTGTTTTGTATTTATTAACGTGGACTGGATAGCTTTTTTTACCTTCATTAGCCTCGCCTCCATTATTTCGTCGTAGTATGCAGGGTTATTTACTTCATCGCTATTATACAGGCTTTTGCTCATTAATTGCCCTATTTCAATAGCATATGATTCGCTCAATCCAGTTGCCTTTAAATCAGTAACAAATTGATTATATACTTTCGTTATCATTATTCTTGTTTTTAGATGGTTTAAACGAGTGCAGTTTTTAATTAGCTACTGCCAAACTATAACACACAACTATATTAAGAGAAGTAGTTTTTAGATACTCTGCGGGAAAGATTGCGTTTAATTGCCTTCCTTATTTGGTGGCCGTCTGTATATACATCATTCCCTTGACTGTCTTTTTCGTCTCTGTATGAGTTCCAAATGATAGACCTTAGCACTTGATTAGCTGCGGGTCTGTATTCAGTTGGGAAGTATTGGCCTGTGCAATATTCAAGTCTGCCCTCTTTATTCAGTAATAAACGGCCGGAAGTAGTTGTAAGGTAATCAGTAAGTTGTTGCTCTAAATTGTCAACCCTACGGGCAGCAAGCGCAAATAATTCAAAAAAATCTTGCCTGTCCTTTGTTATCTCCCTGCTTTCTGAACGATAGGCTGAAACATCGCCATAATTAGAGAAGTCAAGACCGGGACGTTGATTGACAAACGTCACTAATTTTTCGGTTGTTGATTTAGTAGTTGTCATTGTGTTGTGTGTTTTATGGTTGATTAAAGGTTATTTATCTTGTTGTAAACTCTTGTACATATTTCAGATTTGATTGCGTCAGATATATCCTTTCTCATTCTCCCTGTTTTCATATCTACACCATGAGCAGCCAGCCAAATAGTATTATTTTCATCCTCAATAGCTTTTTTAACCGCTTCTATTGCACCCATGCCATTTGCCATGTTATCTAAAGCCCTCATTTCTATTGATTTTGGTAGTAAGTTTTGCATTGTTGTGTGTTTTTAATAATTAGTTAATATATAAAATGGTGTAAATAAGAGTTAAGCGTTGTGCTATTTCGTAATGACAATGTAAATATAGGGTGAAAAATAAACGTAACCAAATAAATAGTGTTAAAAGTTTGTTAACACACTCTTGTAACTCTTAACACATTATCTTCCATCTTTTTAGTACTAAATTCCCGTCTTGGGTTCATCTTTAGCCCTATTTCATACAAATACTTTTGCACTCTTTTGTAGTTGTCAATTTCAATTGTGACCGTTTCACCTGGCTGCATGGTGTTAACTGTATCCTTACTTAAAGAATAGTCATTACTTGCAATATCTCCTGTTTTTACTGGCATAGATGCAAAGATAGGATAATTTAAACGTAACTAAAGCCTAAACTGCTTTAATTGTTACCAGTGATATAGTTTTGGTTGCAATCACATTGCTATTTTTGCCCGACCTTATTCGTAGATCACCAATGTTATCAATAAAGAACAAAGGTTTGCCTACCTTATCCCAACTGGCAACAGTCTTTTTGGTTATCTTAATTGCTCTGCCATAAGTACAGATATAGACATCCTTACCCAGCCCTATTTGAGCAATTATAAAGAGTTCCTTCTAAAACAGTAATCTTTATATCTACATGATGTGGGTGAATTGCCACCTCCAATGGATTTTCTTTCCAAAGCCTATGGTTGGTATCGGCATAAAAAATACGCTC